>OFQZ01000068.1_pt1 | contig 39122 bp, 59 predicted proteins | sample 1543011 | NCBI WGS metagenome assembly OFQZ01 (sample SAMN07774216, study PRJEB24372) | wastewater metagenome | isolation source: Exp Tend NO 0WW | collected 2016-02 | reverse complement strand
ACGACAGCAACGAAGCCACGCTCTCCCTTGTCGTCGACCGCGATACGCCATCTGCAGGAGTAAACGAGGAGTTCATCGACTTCTACAACGAACGCTACGCAGACTCTGTACAGTGGGGTATCCGGCAAGCGTACTCAGGCACGGGTATCCCAAAGCCGGGCGTCTTTGGCTTTTGGAACACTGCAGGTGGAAAGGATGTAGGTAATCAGTTCCTCCTCATGCCAAATGGCACGAGCGCTTTTGCCAGAGCAACATCGACCGTGGACACCAACGCAATGCTCTACATCGCGTCCTCGACTGCGGCAGCACCACTTATCGTCGACGGCGCACCAGGTACTGAACTCTTCCGTGTCCTCTTGAATGGCAACATCGGCATAGCATCGACCTCGCCATACGCAAAGCTTTCCATTGATGCTCCGGCTGGCGTAGCCTCATATCTCTCAATCGGCTCTTCAACAGGCCAAGTGCTTACCGTCACCCCATCTGCAACTGCAAAACTCATCATTGGTACAACGACCGCTGGCTGTGCGCAGTTCTCCGCCAGCGGCGAGCTTACCTCAACTGGTTCTGGTTGCGGAGGTTCTGGCTCCCCTGGCGGGTCTGGTAGTGAACTCCAGTACCGTGCTGGCGCTTCGACGTTTGGCGGTATTCCAAACAGCGCAGTCGATGCATCAAATGGCGCAGTTGGCTTCGGTTCGACCACTCCATGGGCCAATTTCGCTATTGCTTCGAGTACGTGGGGGGCGGTCGCTGCGGACTACAACCGCCCGCTATTTGCAGTTGCTACCAGTTCTTCTCTTTCTGGGGAACTGTTCAGCATTACTGCTACAAGCACCGGGTCTTCTTTTGGAGGGGTGACATCCGCTCTATCCAACGGAGCGCGTATCGTTATGGGTGAGTTTTCAAAAATTGTAAGTTCTTTCACCCTCTTCCTAAACGGTCCATACTCTTCATCATGGTCTAATAATTTCTGCGACCGCATGTATCTCCTCGCCACCTTGAGTGCGGACACGCTTAATGTGTGTGGTGGTTTCGTTTCCTTCGATGAAGGGTCTACTGCAACACTCGCCAATAGTTCGTTTGGACCGGGAGGAGTCGGGGAGTATGGCGGTGTCTTGATGTCCATTACGAATGGGACTGCTTCCGACTCTGCAATGCTTCATGGTGGTCCTCATCGCGCGGAATATATCGGGTCTTCTACACCTAAGATGGAAGTAATTATAGGTGAATTAAATAACGTCTCTACCACTACCGGCTTCTATATCGGATTCGAAGACATTGCTCCTGGTGGAGGAAATAACAACCCCTCGCGTGGATGCTACTTTGCTGCAACTACAACAGCGAATTGGCTCGCAGTTTGCGACAACGGTACGAATGAGACGATAGTTAATACAGGCTTCGCTACCTCAACTGCGGCTACTTACGCTGCAAAGATGCGTATTGAAATGGGGCCATCGGTTGCGAACTTTTACATGAGTTCGTCCGAATATAACGTCTACACGCGCGTTGCCTCAATAACTGGCACTATCCCGACTGGGAATGCTATAGCACCGAACGTGCATATCCGACGTATTGCTGGCGGTACATCCATCGCTCCTGAGATCAGGGTCGCTGCGTTCCGACTTTGGTACGCCGTTCCATTCTTCAGTACGGAATTGCCGTTCTAATTTATGGAGATGAGCAGCATTCGACACAGCCAGACGACAGCACCTCTAGGCCTAGGGGTATTGCGCTCACTTAGGCCAACTTCTATTTTTGAGGATAGCCCAGAGTGCGCGTCTAGAAATCTTAAACCTAATCATGAGTTCCTTTCTGGTGCTGCCAGCAATGAACATCTGACGAATCTCGTGTGCGATTGTGAAGGACAATTTACGACCATGGGGAGTGTTTCCGGGTCTGGTTCTTCCTTTCTTGACCATATCTCGCATATTGGATTCATGTGTTCCAAGCCACAGATGTTCAGGGTTTACGCACAATCTGTTGTCACAAGAATGGCATACAAAGAGTCCGTCAGGTATCTTCCCTCGATGTATTTCGTACGAAAATCTATGGACACGTGTCTGTCTCCCTCGGACTTCGAAATACCCGTACCCGTTCTTAGAGACCCCTCCTCTCCATATCCAACAGTTACTAGTTTTGGTGACGGCGCCCCAGAATCTAGGGAGCGGGTCGCTAAAGGGCATGGCCATATATGTGAAGTATATGTCATGCTCATTACGAAATCAACATCTCGGCAGACTATAGGGCGTCATGGCCATGGTTCCTTTTGCCTGCCTGGATGCGGCACGTCCGCATTAGTAGACGTGCCGTCGCCTTACTTCCAAACTCTGAACACGAGGAAGGTAGGCACAGGCAGGGTTAGAAATAACCTTGGATATAAATCTATGAAAGCAGTTGTAGCAACGGTCACTGACCTACCGAATGGTAATCGCATGTCGTTCGATGTGGCGTTTGTTGATGGCTCTACTGGTGTAGAAGTATATAATCTTGACGTTGATTTCGACGACACGATTACCGAAAAAGGGCTGAAAACGTTGATTGAAGCTCAAGTGATGGCGCGTGTAGCCAGTGAGGAATACGACATGGACGAGACTGATATTGTCTATGCCGTACCGAATCAGTTATTTGGACTTACGCAAGCAGCCATCGCAGATGCACCAACGGACGCACCTACTAACAGAAACGTAATCACCACGCTTCTAGGGACGCTCACTGGTGGTGTGAATGACGACAACGTAAAGCAAAACGAGATTGCAACTAAGCTAAATACGCTTCTTGCAGGGCTTCGTTCTGCTGGGGTCATAGCAGAATAACGGTATGAACGAGACACTCAAAAAAGCGTCTCATTTCCTAGGGGGGGTTCTCCCCCTGGTACTAATCGCTGCCGTATTTGCAGCAAATGTGAGTATCGCGGCAACCGCGACCTTTGGCGTCACAACCGACAGCGGCAGTCAGCAAGCCTTCTCTGGCGACCGTATGTACCTCTCCACGGCTAGCCCTTCCTCAAGTGGAACAGTAGTGAGTGCCACCTGTCGCAGCTCCATCTCTGTTGCAGGCTCATACCCAGCAAAGATAGTGGTGTATGCAGACAATGGCGGTACTCCAGATGGAGGCGCCCTCCTTGCCGAGACTGACCAGATGACTATCAGCAATACGACCGAGCAGGAGAATACCGCAGTTTTCTCTGGAGCAAATCTCATCGCCGTGACTTCGGGAACTCCGTACTGGTTCGGTCTTTTCTTCGACGACCCGGGTGTACCGAACGCGCAAATCTCCCGCCTCAATAACGTAGGAGTCGTCCACTTCCTTTCCACGGTGTACCCAACCGCTCCCTCTCCCTTCACCTCGGGAGGTACCGCAAACGGCCCCCACGACTGCTACATCACCTATGAGGAAGATGCTCCAGCAGGTGGTGCGAAGGGGACGCTCACCCTCCCGCAAGGGGAACTGCGCATTATGAGTGGCACTGTAACGCTATGAAACTCTGTTGCCTTATTCACTTCATTGCTGGGATTATCGCCGGGTTCTGCTTAGTCGGAATGGTTGGCTCTATCTTCGGCTTTCTTTGGGCTGAAGGGTTACTTGCGGCACTGCGTCACGCAATTGAGCCTATTCGATTCTTTGTTGACTTATGAACGACCAGGACTGGAGGCGGGTAGAGATGATGATAGTTAAGGCAACCGAGCAAGCGGTAGAAAAGACCGTGAATGGGAAGATAAATGCTCTTCGTGGAGAGGTATCTTCCTTCCAACTCGATATGAGGGAGCATATAGAGAAGACGGCTCCAGTTCTGGAGGGACTTGCTGGGGCTAAGATTCTGGGAGAGACGCTCAAGTGGCTTGCAGGAATTGCAGCGGCCTGGATTCTCCTCTCCACCTTTATCAAATCAATACTCAATCCATGAAGAAGAAAAAGAAGAAAGTAGCACCTACACTCGAGCAGATTTGGCTCATGGCAAAAGGCCCGGTAAAGCCAAAGAGTCGCCCGACCAAGACGCTCTTCAGTGAATATGTCTAAAGGCTTCATATATCGTCCCCCGTTAGAGAATGAATGGATTCAAGGAAGTGGCCGTGCCTCCAAGAAGTTCGGGGCAACACCACTCATGCTCAATGGGCATGGATGGAGAAAGTACCTCCCGAAGTCAGAGAAGCAAAGGAAGAATAATTTAGAGACAATGGCTTGCACTATCTTCGCGTCCCTTACAGGGTACGAGATGCTGGCAAATCGATTGGGATACAAAGACTTCCCACAGAATTGTTCGGAACGTTTCTCAGGAGTGTTGGCAGACATTAGCCTGCAAGGTGCAGTGCCGCACGATTCGTTGGAGGCTATCCGTATTTGGGGAGTAATCCCAGAGAGCGTCCTGCCTTTCTCAGAGAATATACACGACTGGCTCGAGTTCTATTCTCCGGACCCGATGAGCGAAGACCTCATCAAACTCGCCGAGGGTCTCCTTAGAAAGTATGAGTTCGGCCACGAGTATGTTATGGGTGGCCCGGAAGAGTTGAAGAACGCTCTTTCCCGTGGGCCAGTATGTGCTTCGGTAAATGCATGGAACAAGGAAGGAGTGTTCTACGTGAAACGTGGCCCTGACAACCACTGGATTCTCATCGTTGATTATAAGGACGGGGAATACTGGGAGATAGAAGACCAGTATCTTCCCTTCACCAAGAAAGTATCTTGGGATACCAAGTTCGAGACCAAGAAGCTCCTTTTTCTCAAGAAAAATGAAAGTGGGCGCACTCCCCAAGAAAAGAACTACCTCTTCTTCCTTATTGGCCGTGCGCTAAACCTCCTAAAGAAACTATGGGAAAAATCATAGACCGTATTATCGCTTGGCTCGCAAAAGAGTTAGGATGGGACGTGCCTTCAACAGACAACCTGACAGAGATACCCCTAGAAGCCCCTACGAAGCCCGTAGAGAAGAGTAATAGGGAGAAACTGTATGACGTAGCCTATTCGTGCCTAGGGAAGGATATGGCCCCTTTAAATGACACTCTTGGATGTGCCGAGGCACTTTCCCACGTCCTCTTAAAAGCTGGAGTTCCTGACCTCCACAAGCCCTACCTTTCTTCCTACGAACTCGACCGCTGGCTTAGAACCCACTTCAAGGAAGTATTGGAACCCCTCCCAGGAGACATCATCTCTAGCCCTACCGGAACAGGGAACGGCCTTATTCGCGGCCATGTAGGTATCGTGGGGAAGCAAAGCATAATGTCGAACAACAGTCTTTCGGGTAAGTGGGACTACCACTGGACGATGCAGAAATGGCTCGATTACTACGAGAAATACGGCAAGATACCAACTAAGTTTTACCGATGGATGTAGAGACCGACCTCCAGGAGCTTATCCACAAGCGATTGGTCCAGTTGTTCGCCGAAGGATTGTGGAGTGATATACTTGAGAACATATGAAAACAAAGCTCGCAGGATGGGCCGCAAGTTCGGCAGATGAGACTGAAATCTCGAACCGCGTGAAGGGTATCGTCCTCGCTCTCTCAGGTCTCATTATCATTATCGCGCAGCAGTTCTTCGGCATTGCCCTTTCCGGGGAAGATGTCATATCTCTCGCTACCGGACTTGGTACCGTCGCAGGCCTCATGTGGGCTTTGTGGGGAGCAATTCTCGCACTCGTACGCTTTGCAGCGTCCAAGCGCGCCTAACACCTTATTTTACCACTCCTATTGGTAGGGGTATTAGGTATTCAGGCCTATACCCCATACATACCGCCGATAGCAGAAGCAGTCGTCGCGCAAGAGATGACTCCACTGCAGGAAGCGGAACTCCCACGAATCTACTCCAAAGAGGAGTTGCAGCACCTTAGCGACCAGATAGCGGACCAGTATTTGGTTTCGAGAGAAGTTATGCGATACATAGTCCAATGCGAAAGCCAGTGGAACCCCGACGCTTTCAACGCAAACGAGAACAGCCGAGGTTTGGTCCAGATTCATGAACCTTCCTGGCCCGACATAACAGACGAACAGGCGTACGACCCATACTTCGCACTCTCCTTTCTAGGAGAAAAACTCTCCCTAGGGCAGGGAGAGTTGTGGAGTTGTTTCAAAACCCTCTAGCCCCAAGTCTGCGCTCGAGAATATCGAGGTAGGCAGAGACGTAAGGAGGGATAACCCCTTGTTGCTCGAAGGTCTCGAAGTCTTGCTCATATTCTGCTTCCTTACGGAACTCAGATGCGGCAAGGTAGAAGACCTGCTTGCGGGTACTGCGAATCAACGCAGCCGCAGAACGAATAGAAATCATAATGCACCTCCTTCCTCATCGTACCACACGCTACCAACCATATAGGAAGGCAAGTGAGCCAAAGGTGAAGATAGTAAGTCCTATCACCCAGGCACAAATGACAGCGAAGTAGTCAGGATTCATCGTATTTTAGAGCGTTTGACGCCTTCCCCAGCGAACATGTGTTTACAGCGACTGCACTTGTATTTTTGCTGCACTGTCGTGACATTGTATCTAAATCCATGCTTGTAGATTCCTGCATATCCACAGTTCGGGCAGGAAGGAGGTCTATCACCAAAGAGGTTCCAGTTCGGGTGGTTATCCATCCACGGGACACAGAGTTCATAGAGTTTCCGCAAAAGAACCACATCCTGCTTACAGTAGGTCGCCATACGCTTCCAGGCTTTTAAATCTCCTGCCATGCACTTCGTCCAGAGTTCGATACCCTCATGCTTAACCTTTCTCTCCCCGAGCAAGACGCGAGAGAGTTCGTCCAACTTATTCGAGGGGAAGTTAAAGTGCTTCTTCACCACTAACTTGGTATCCACAATCTTCGGCTCGTTAATAGGCGGCAACCCGTGGTACAGCATCCGGCTCCTAATCTTCTTCATATCAAACGACTTACCGTTGTGGGCGATAACCACATCCGCTCCATTCAACAGTCCAGCAATAAACTTCATCAACTCCTTGTCACTCTTTTTGTTCTTAGCGTACCCAGGGAAGTCAGGAAGTCCCTTCCAGTACACAGTATCTTGGTGCGCCCACTGCCACCCCACCCCAAGGATGTACTCATCTTGTAAGACCTGGGCGACATTCTGCTCCCACATCCCCCATACCGCCCCTATCGTGTAAGCCGTCTCAAGGTCGAGAAATAAGCGTCTCACAAGCAGCGGGTTAAAACATCTATTACATACGAATACTCTTTCAAGGTCTTTCGATGGAAAGATTCATCCCCCACTATCTTGCGACAGCAGGGGTTCATTTTCTCCTGGGAAACCGCATCCTCCGTATGACTCACAAACGAACTCCATACGAGCCTAATTGCTCGCATTATCTCCTGACGGGACGGTTTTGTAGCCATCCTCCCAAGGACGATTGCCCATCCAGGGAAGGAGAGCGGCAATACTCTCCTAGTGCGAGACAGTACGTCGTCTCCCGCCTGACCTTAGAAATGGAGAGGGCAGATGAGGCCCAAGGCGTGTACGATGGTCAAGCAAGAAGCACTCACTATATTTTCATGAAGAAACGACGAAGTGTCAATTGACTTCATGTGGACAACGAGGGGAGCCGATAGATTCGGCTCCCAGAGGTTAGATGAGCAGTGGCTGTTCCACTGGCATATGTTCCTTCCGAAGGAATTGTGTCACGTACGGGGGAGAGCAGCAGAGGCCGCGTTTCCACAGTGCGTGCAATTCCTCGGGAGGGCGAAGGGCGTATCTCACGCCCCCGCATTCGTCGTATGCCTTCCTGAAGAGGGTTTCCGTAGAAATCCCCAACAGGGCGGCGTGGTGAGCGATGGTCATGGCGATTCGCGCTCCCTAATACGAAGTTTGTAGGCAACGTACTCCCTACAGTACGAAGGCAGGACACGATTGTCCGCGAGCCAGTTCTGGTAGTCACGGGTAGGGTAGTGAATCCCCCCGTCAAACCTGGCGGCGCGGGCAAAGATGCCCCGAACGTCTGTTGAAAGGTACTCGGCTACTTCTGCAAGGTTCATGGCGTTATCCCATCCATGCAAACGCGAGGGTGAAGCCAGAGGCCACGACCAACGCAACGAAGAGGTATTTCATTCCAACCTCCCTGGTGGAAACGGCAAGATTTAACTTGCAACTCCCGCCCCTTTGGACGGAGTTTTGATTAAACTACGTTTCCTGGGAATAAGTATAAAGCACAACTCTCCCGGTGAGGAGAGTTGTTAACACTAGTGAGTGGTATCGGCCGAGAAGAGCAATTCCGGCAGTCAACCTGTATTACAACACTACACTACAACACACTTTTTGTCAATCGGATGACTTCTTTTCTTGGAGGGCGCGCTCATGGGGAAGCGGCTTGTAGTAATTGCAGGAAGATAGGTCGGCGGTTCGTATATCTTCTATCTTCCCGCTTGCCAGTTGGACGCGCAGTTTTTTCTCCGATAATTTCTCCAGGAACTTCCCGATAACCACAGCACCATCCCGGAAGATTATCCTGATTTTCGCGCCACGAGAGAAAGAAGTATGGGTGCTAGTTCCTCCTTTTTTAGACATACCTACTTTCCTTCTCCACGGGCTTCGCGCAACAAATCAGTCCAGAACATGCGGAACTCTGCTTCTTCCTCGGTACTTACTGGTTCGTCGTCATCGTCTTCTCCCGCGAAATAAGCGTATCGTTCGTCGTTGAACTCGCGGTCTATGAAATCAACGGCATCATTCCTCCCAACCTCATATGCGTGGGTGATGAGGTATTTTACTTTCTCAATATTTACCCCGCATCCAGCATCGCACGTCCACTCCTCTTCCTGGGTTTTTAGACTGAAACTCGTTGCTTCCTGCAGGAGCCTCTCTAATGGGGTTGGGGTCATGGTCTTGGAATTAGCGGGTTAAAGCCTTCGCATCCGCAGTCGGACGTGGCTTTTTCAGTAAAGAATTGGCACGGTGTTTCTTCCTCGAAGTGCCAAGCCTCTGCGTGGCCGCAAATGCACATCTCGTTTTCAAGCGGGTACTCTTGGATGAGAACCTCAAGAGGGGTTGCGTCCGCGATTTCGTGATATGCCCGGATGAAAGAGAGTGGGATGGAGCGTTTGTAGTTCAGGAACTCCGAGATGTGAGAGGGTGAAAAGCCAGTTTTCTCCGACAAATCGACCTGCGACCATCCCATCTGGTCCATCCGGAACTTTATTGCTTCAATAGGGTCAGGCTTCATAAACCTAATTAGGTGAGGTGGGTGGCTAAAAGTAGGAAGCGAACGAGATGGAGATTATCCGGTATCCCAGAAGCCGGGCCAACCATTTAGGGACATTTATCGTTCTAAGTTTCTTTTCCATAGAGAGAGGGATTTTCTTGGCGGATAACGATAACGAGTTTCTTAGTCATAGGGGGTTTTCTTTCTTAGGGTCGTTATTTTCCTGTTGGTCGCCACGAATTGCGAATACCGCCATCACAATGAAGAAGATTGCAATCCATTCGTGTCCCTTAGTCCACGCGAAGGCGCAGATTGCGGCTCCAATAGTGGATGCAAAGAAGTTAGGCCAGTTTGGTACCTTCATACGTCATTTGGTTCTGGTTCAAGGGAGGCACTTATTTCTTTGAGCGCATTCCAGACCGCGCTGTTGTTCAATCGGCACGCAGAAGTGTGGAAGACGTTCATTTTCTTGAACCCGCCGCCGCAATAACACTTCCACATCCCCTCAATGAGATTACGAACTCTTGTGCGTTCCTTCTGTGCGCCAACGTCCTCCCATAGTTCCGTTTGGTCCTCAATTACTCCGCGCCACTTTGTGCGTTCTTCTTCTCTGGCGGCTTGGATTTCTCCGAGAATAAATTGCTCGATACGTTGCTGACTGTTCGAAGAGAAAATAGCAAGGGTTTTGGTCAGCGAGACTGTCTACCAGTTCAATAGCGAAGGAGGGCTGAAGTTCTCACTGCTTTCTTGCTCGGAGAAACCTCGGCGAGCTTTCATTTCCTGACTTTCGGCCATCTTGTCTTTCATCCACTGTGGGAGCTTTTCATACACTTCTTGGTCAAAGGTCGCATAGTCGAAATAAACGCTTGTATTGACCTGTTTTGGGGCTTGTACGCTCTTTGGCAACTGGGTGCAGGACGCTACATTGGCGTACTTTCGGCCATTGAACTCTTCGTGGGAGACCTGGAGCATACAGGAACGACCAAGGAGGCTCTTAATGTCGAACTCCGCTTCTTCCTCTTCCGAGAGACTTCCGAGCATTCCGACGACGATTGGACGCAACTTTGCTTGCTCGAAGAGAGAGGCAGTGAAGGTTTTGCCGACCACCATAGGCTTCATCTCCCCATCGAACTCACGCATTTCTTCGGGAAGTTCCCAGGTCAAACGAATCTTGCGGGACATCTTCTTCTCCCCAGCGTATTCCACCTCCATGGTTCCTAACTCCACAATGGAGTACAGAATTGCTACGTGAGCACCCTGCGGGACGAGTTCTTTTGGCTTATCGTTTCCTTTGAAGTCAATCATAGTATTTGGTCATTAGTCATATCTTGTAAGAAGTCCTCCAATTCTTCTCTCGTCATCGGGGGTGAGGAATACTCCGTTCTCTTGTCGTCCTTGGTTCTATAGTCATTGGGACAGCGTTCCTTCGCCTCATCCCAACGATAGATTCCGCTGTACTCATAGGAAGGAATCATAGGCCGCAGAACTCCTTTTGGTTGATAAACCCGCCGTCCTCACAACATTCAGAGAGTGTGGTGCAGGTAGACGCATGGGCCTCAGGAATCATTGGGTCAAGGACGTGCTTCTCGAACAGCATCAGTGACCAAATCATCGCTATGAAGGCCGCCGCGAGCCAGTAGTACACCGCATCCGACCGTCGTCTCCTTGGAAGGAAGGAATGGTGCTGAATGTGACTCTTCCAACTCTCTAGTTTTGATTCCATGGTTGGTGGTTGTTAAGTAGCAAGTATAGATTCGCCGTATCGACTGGGATTCCGTTCCTCATGAGGCGTTCCTCGGGAGTTTCCCAACGCCAGATTGGTTCTCCGTCCCAATAGCCAACGATGACTTTTTGTTTGTCCATGCTATTCCGGGTCTTCCGCAATCAGGTGGCCGTTGTGCCGCACGAACGCGAAGAATTTATCCGATAATAGGTCGAAGGATTCCGCGCTCGACTCGAACACTGTTCCTTCGTCGTTCTCGATTACAAGGTGGTACTTCATACGCCTTTTTCAATTAGTTCTGGGTTCTCGTAGATGTTGCCGATGACAATGAAATCTTTGCTTTCCTCATGACTGTTGCCGTGAGTGAGCTTCTTTTCCATGTATCGTCCGACAAGGTAGCCCACCTTACGGTCGTTTTCCGGCCCTCCTACGCCCGCGATGTCACTCAGGTCGTACTCGTAGCCGAGGGTGAATGAGCCATCACGGAACTCCACGGCCTTGCGTCGTTTCTCCCATTCGTAGGGAATGTGATCCAATCTCATACCCTCGTCCCACGACTTCCAGGTGAGAACACGCCAAGAGTAGTCGTATTCAACTATGTCTCCTTCAAACACTTCGCGGCCGTTCTTGTCGTGGAGGCCGGTGAATTGCATAACTTCATACTCGTAGGTCTTTCCGCCAGTCGTCAGCGTGTTCTTTCCTTTCAACAAAATGTCGTGAAAGAGAACTACGTTGTATGCGTCGTGGGACATTGTAGTTAGGTCGAGCATACGACCTTCTGTTTTCTCCCACGCCCTGAACTTGATTGGTCGGTTCATACGGACATCAGTTTTACGACACGCTTCTTTTCTTCCGCGAACCATGCGAAGAACGCAAGTCGCTGTCCTTCCTCGCAGGCACAGAACTCTGTCTCATAATCATCGAATCCATTTGCGGTATATACCCTCCCTGTGTTGTCGCATTTTTCGCAGTTCATAGTGTTGTCTTTCTCCGTCCCCCACGCACCTAACGAGAAGCGCGGGGAGGACGAAGCGTTAGGTTTTAATTGCCCCTTGCGGGTACGTAGGTAGGATATAGGAGTGCTAGGTTCTTGTCAAGCCGAACTGTGGATATTGCAGAAATACCCCTTATATGTTAAGGTTTTTACATGAAGAAAGATGTCAAATCTTGGGTCAAGGAATTACGCAAACAGGGCTACACTTTTAAAGAAATAGGAGAACTTATCGGCAAGACCAGACAGCGTGCGTACCAGATATTTATCGGAGAATAAGTATGCCTACCATTCCTGCTTCAAAAATAGATGACATCGAGATTTTGCCGACAGGTATTTTTCTTGATGAGATTACTGGTGGTGGCGGGATGCCGTGCGGAAGAATATGTGAGTTCTGGGGTGCGAAGGATACCGGCAAGAGTTCTGCCGCACTTCAAGTGGTTGCGGCCGCGCAACGGCAAGGAAAGAAATGCCTGTACGTTGATGTGGAGTATTCACTTTCCACGGAGTATGCCGCGAAGTTGGGAGTAGACATAAACGCTATGGATGTGCTTCGTGAGACTTCGGCAGAAGAATACTTAGACGCTACAGAAGAAGCATTGCGCTCCGGGAAGTACCAAGTGTTTGTGTTCGATTCCATTGGCGACCTTTCTTCTAAAGCGGAGCAAGAGAAATCGGCAGGAGAACGGACGATAGGGATGCAAGCGTCGCTCATGTCTAAGTTCTCGCGCATGGTTGCCCCACAAGTCGCATTGAACAAGTATCTTTTCATCGGGATAAATCACGAACGCGTGGACTTCATGGGAATGGGGAAGGTCTATCAAATGGGAGGGAAGAAGTGGAGCGAGAAGGTAAAACTCTCCATCCGTTTTCGTGAAAAGTCGGGGGTCGTCCTAAAGAACGGGGATACCCAAGTCGGACGAGTCATTATCGCCAAGGTGGACAAGAACCACGTCTGGGGAACCAAGGGGAAGGAGATGGAAGTGCGCTTACTGAATGACGAAGGATTCTCTACCGCCGCAGACTTGTTCGAGGTGGCACTCTCGTCCGGGGTGATTACCAAAATCGGGAACACCCATTATTTTGCTCAAGAGAAACTCGGTACAGTCGGCAAGGCACGAGAATGGGCCAAGGCAAACGAACAACGATTAAAGGATGCGCTCAAATAAGACCAAGGCTGATTACGTTGCTTGTGAGACCTGCGGCCAACAATACGATTGGATGCACCCCGAAGTCCGAGGGAAGCGTTCTCTCTGTATCGGTTGCCACTTCGGGAGTTATCCACCGAAGAGACTTTGACCGGAGAAAGATGGGGGTATAATTGATGGTACGGAACACGTCTTGTCTTCCGTCGCAGGAACCTCCGTGCTACAGTAGTCGCAAGACCGTTTTCGTGGAGGTGGGAGGCCGGGCAACCGCTCCTTCTCCTGCGAAAGCGGTTTTTTAATTCTCCAACATGGACATCAAACGAAGCAAAATGCTAGACGATGGTGTATACGTAGAATTCGACAATGGTTGGTACTACGCACACGGCATCAAGGAAATAGGTAAGGAAGGAGATAATCTCTCGACGGATAGATACTCTATGTGGGCGTGGATAGAACATATGCGCCACAAACGATGGTGGTATCCATTGCTCGAGGAAAAGTTCAAGAACGAAGTAGGGAAATACCTCCATGAGTAAGCAACGCATGGTCAATACTCGTTTCTGGGTAGACCCTTGGGTTCAGGAGGAACTTAATTCTATGGACCGCCTTCTCTTCCTCTATCTCTTGACGAACGACCAGACCAATCTTTCCGGTATCTATGAGATTTCAAACCACAAAATGTGTTTCGAGACAGGTATAGAGAAAGAGACACTTTTGCGGGCCATGTTTCCTCGTTTAGAGCCGAAAGTATACCGGGAAGGAAATTGGGTCATAATGCTGAATTTCCCGAAGCATCAAAATACGGAGAACCCTAAAATTCTCCAAGGAATACAACGTGAATTGGCGTTAGTGCCACAAGAAATATACGAGAAAGCGATAGGGTATGGATACCCTATACATAGGGTATCGCACTTAACTAAACCTAACTTAACTAAACCTACGGTACGCGCATACGCGCAACCACCAGAACTTGTCGAAGTCCGTGTATCTGACATTGAAGGGGAACCGGGCGATAGCAAGTCCCCGCGCATCTCGGGAGAGAAGCGTAAGGCGTATGACGAACTCATCGCCTGGAGCGAGAACGAACGAGGCTTCCCGTTCCCGAAGACAACGAGATTGAAACAATATCGGGCGTTCAAACTCGCAAACCAGAACGAACTGTCTCGCGACCAACTGATAGAACGCTGGGAAGAGATGAGTACCAAGAAGTTTTGGCAAGATAACGGGTATGATTGGATGAACGTGGTACAAGACCTACTAAAGAAACCAATATGAACGATTACCACAACTTCGAGGGGTTCGAGGATGCGTTCGACGATTACCTGAAAGACGCACCACAAGAAGACCGAGAAACACGAATTTCCCGGATAAAGAACCTTTGGGAGAAGTATCAGGGCGAGGACGATGTTGTCTCTTTCAAAGAACTGGAAACGTTGATGGAGAATGAACCACCAGCAACCAAAATCCACACTAAATACCAGGAACTCAATAAAATCATTGACGGGTTTCGGTACGAACAACTCGTGGTGCTGTCGGCCCAAGAGAAGTCTGGTAAAACCTCCTTCGCTATTGAACTGGTAGACAGTCTCGCTGACCAAAACCCTTGCTATTTTCTCTTCGAACAGTCAGCACAAGAGATTATCCGACAGCGGAAGGAACGCGGTCAGGATATACCAAACGGGTACGCCCCTAAGAAGAACATAGACAACCGCTGGGAGTGGATTGAGAAGCGCATGATGGAGTCAATGGTTAAGTACGGCTCCCGGGTCTTCGTAATAGATAACGTGGACTGGCTCGAAAAGGAGTACGGGTACAACCAGCGCACGGACGAGGTGATGCGCGACCTTTTGCTCAAGATAAAGAACTTCTGCAAGCAATGGCAGGTCGTCATATTCCTCATCGCTCACGTCAAGAAAGTACCGATGCAAGAAATCCCGCAGCCAGACAGCATCAAAGACACCTCGGCCTTTAAACAAATAGCCGACATCGTCCTCATTCTTTGGAGAAAAACGAAAGAGGAAAGCGTCGAGGGAACCAAGACGAAGGCACCATACCGCACCAACGAAACGCTCCTTTGGGTGGCAGAGAACCGCCAGACCGGAAAGACGGGGTATGTGCAACTCGTCTTCACAGGAAAGAACTTCCTTGAGAAAGTATGGGATGTAGGAATGGCAGCAACCGCGCAATTCAACGAACATGCCGAACACTTCTAGAGCCTGGTGGGAGGACTTCGAGTACGACCTGACGCCCGAGCAGAAACGTGAGTGCGAACGCCTCTCGAAGCGCGTCGCAGAAAAAATGGCCCAATTAAACGACAAAACATGAATAACTCATTGAAAGAGAAGAAGGTGGAACAGACCATCCTACAAGGAGATTGTTTGGAGATAATTAAGACTATTGACGATGGTTCATTTGATATGTGTCTCACCGACCCTCCCTACGGAATGAATTATCAGTCCTCCAGGAGGACTGATAAGCACGAAAAGATAGCTTTAGATGACAGTATCGAATGGTTTGAAGACTTCGCGAAGGAGTTGTACCGTGTCATGAGGAACGACACTCACGTATACATATTTTGTAACGAGTATGCAATTTCGCACTTTCGAGACTGGTTAGAAGCAGCGGGGTTTACTAACAAAAGAACTCTTGTGTGGGTAAAAAACAACCATACATCAGGAGACCTTGAAGGGGATTATGCAAACAAAACCGAATTTATCTTATACGCACAAAAAGGGCGCAAGCTATTGAGCGGCGGTCGGGATACAAATGTACTAAATTACTCTCGTACAAATACTGACAATCACCCAACAGAAAAACCTATAGACCTGTGCGCCTACCTTATAGGTAAATCTGCACCTCAAGGCGGCATTGTTTTTGACCCATTTGCTGGTTCTGGGACTACTTTAGTTGCAAGTAAATTATACGGGCGTGAGGCTGTAGGGATAGAATTATCGGAGAAATACTGCGAAATCGCCCGACAACGCCTCGCACAAGACACACTTCTATGACCCCAAACCTCAATGTAGAGGGGAAGAAGTATCAGGTTATTTATGCTGACCCGCCGTGGTCTTACAACGATAAGATGGCTGGTCATTCTTTTTCGCTTGACCATGAATACGATACCCAGAGTAAGGACTGGATAGAGAAACTTCCTGTGGGCAGTATCTCCGCAGATAATAGTGTTCTCTTCCTGTGGGCAGTATCTCCGCAACTGCCCGAAGCCCTCCAAGTAATGAAAGCGTGGGGCTTTAAGTACACAACTGTAGCATTTTGTTGGAGTAAGAGGACTACGAATGGTAAGGAAGTGTCTAACTTGGGTAGATGGACTATGGGAAATATAGAACTATGCCTTTTAGGTGTGAAAGGTAGGCCGAATAAATTACGGCTAGATAAAAGCGTTAAACAGTTAGTAATCGCAGAACGCACGAAACACAGTAAGAAGCCGGACGAAGTTCGTAAAAGGATAGTGCAGTTGTTTGGCGACCTCCCGCGCATAGAACTCTTTGCTCGTGAGAAAACCGAAGGCTGGGACATCTGGGGAAATGAACTACCAAACGATGTAGAACTCACCCCACAGTAGGTAAAGAAGTGGGGGTAAAAGTTATCAATACCTATTCCATCATCGCCTAATGTTTCCGTGTGATAGCATTTCGATATGACTAAAAAACAGTTCTTAGAGATTATGCGGCTCGCAATACGATACCGAGCAGGGAAAAGAAACGTGCCTTGTCGTTGTGTCGGTTGTTCCTCAAAAACACAAAAGCATCCAAGTACTCCTGTAAATGCTTCTTAGATACGCCTTTGTGCGTCCCCGTGATAGAGCGTTTGATGTGGCTCCAAAACGCCTCAATGGTGTTGGCGTGTACATCGCCTCGGACGTATTCGCCGTGTGAGTGATCTACCGAATGGCGATTGAACCCCACAGCGACTTTATCAAGACGATTGGTTTTGTCGGTCATTAGGCGCACACCATCGGGGTTGATTGTCTCGGCAAGAAACTCTGCGTGTGTCTGCGCCTTCCCATCGGGCACGATGATGAGCCGAGCGTTGCCGCCACGCTGAACTGCGCCCATAACTACAGACTTCGCCGCCATCGCTTCTGACAGTTTTTCGTTGTTCTTCCCTGCGTTCTTTTTACCGCCGAAGTATGCGGTGTCCATCTCGACATCGCCCGATAGTTTACCCTCCTGCTTCAACGCCTTGCGAATGAGCGAGAGCATACGCCAAGCGGTTTTATAGGTAACGGCTAACTGTCTCTCCATTTCTTTTGCCGATACGCCCGATTTAGCGTTACTGAATACCCATAGAGCGTGGAACCACAGTGTTAGTGGCGTATCGCTCTTGTGGAAGATGGTATTTGCCGTAGGAGCGATGTGGAAGCGGCACTTGGAACATTGGTACTGTCTACGCCCTTCTCGGAGCGTGTAGGAGCCGCCACAGGCACATTCAGGGGTGTGTAGCGTCTCGAAGATGAAGTCCAAACAGGCACGTTCAGTCGGAAAGTCCTTGCGGAATTGTTTTAGGCCGTACTTCATATAAGCCGACTACCTTTTGGCAACACAACACTTTTCGGCTTTGTGGCGTACTTCGCTTTTGCACGCTCATTCGCCATCCAAGGGCACTGTTTGTTTTGATGATAAATGACTTCCTGCGCGAGTGCTTCACTCGCTTGCTTTATTTCCCGTTCGCTCGGGGCACGCATACTGTCCAAACGAACATCCTGCATAGAGGGGAAAGGAACGACCAACTCACGACCGCATTTGCACTGATAACTTACTGCGTCTTTATACTTACTCATAAATGATTTTATTACCTTCTAATACAGCCATTATATACCCTCACATTAGGCTGTCAAGGGATACCTGTTAAGTTATCCACATGTACTATTTGCTCTTTTTGTACATTTTAGTAGAGTATGGGTATGAGCAAGAAATACGAAGTAAATGCTTGGGCGATTATCAATGTTCTTGATGATAACTTTCTACCTGACCTGACACACCCGACCATTGGAGCGTTCTACCACGTCTGTTCCAAGGAAGGTTCGGCAAAGAGTTTTGTAAACAAATGCAACAAGGGACTTGAAGTTAAATCTTGGGACTATGTTCCCTGTAAAATAACCTACGAAGTATGAAACCCCGCCTCTCAATGAAACTCTTGTGGAAGTACTGGGGAGCATTCAAGGACAAGAAGGTTCTAGACAACTCGCTAAACTTCTTGACCTTCGTAGAATCCGAAATGAAATCCCCCAAGAAATAAAAACCCTATGAAAATCACCCTGATAAACACACCGGAATGGAATCTCCTCTCATTCGAGGTCGGGCTTCTGTATGTGAAATTTGCACTGTTTGAGAACAAACCATAACCAACTAACTACTCTTTAATTGTATGAAGAAACCCGCACTACTAAAGATTCAGAGTTGGTACTGGTACTGCCCAAGCGATTGGTGTCCAGGGAAGAACAAGGAGCAGCACGCCGACGATAACAACATGAAGTACAACGCCGTGGAAACGGTAATGCAAGTTGAGTGCGAGTATTGTGGACATGATTACGACTGCAAATTCCAGACCGAGCCAGAAACATACATTTCTGAGGATATTCTCGGAGAAATCCCTGAGGCAGATATACCGCTATGAACAACTGCTACGCATGGGGATGTATTGCAGAAAAGCATGTATGCAAAATTATTCCCGAATACTACAAAAAGGGATACCACGACGCGATAGATGATGTGGAGAAGGCCATGAAACTCGCAGAAGTAGTAGAGTCCCAGCCCACCTTCTCAGGAGAAATCACGCTCAACAAGTACAACGACCCTGCAAAGTTCACGGAGCATCTAAGTAAAATGCATAAAATACGGTTCTTTGAGGAAGAAACTCTATGAACATTCATGTCTGCACAGAAAACCCGTGTCCACTTCAAGACCGAGAAATGTACGAAATCTTCAAGGCTGGATTCACGACCAACTACTCTAACCCCTCTTAACCCATTAAAGAACAAATGCGTATGGAGAAACCAGGATGCTACGATACCTACCATGAATGAAATCTCAATTTTGGGCGTGATAGAAGAAACCAAAGCACTGCTAGGGGGTGTTCGCCAGAGTCTCGTGAAAGTTATGCAGAACCTCCATGTCATAAAGGAAAGTGGGGAATGGAGGAACGAAGCATCGACCTGGGGAGAGTTCTGCGAGGAAGGCCTGAACATCTCACAGTCGATGGCATCGAAACTCCTCACTGCTCATTCCGCATGGATTCTTAGGGCTGGAGTTTCTCCTGATAAACTCGAAGGCATCGACTACGAGAAGTTGTACCTAGCGGCTCCTCTCCTTGAAGGAGGCAACGCCGAAGAAGTCCTTGCCCAAGCCCGTACCCTCACCCGTTCCGAGTTGAAGCAAAACAACAACGAGAAAGCACCCCACGAAGGACAGTTCGCCGAACTCTGTACTGTCTGCTATGTCTCCCGCCAAAACCATAACTGAAGTACGTGTTGGAAGGCCTCTCAAAGCCCCAAAATTGGCTTCTAAGAAGAGTAAACCCAAGAAACGAGGAATAGCCCGTCTAAAGAAAGAACTCGACCGTATCTTCTCTCTGTACATCCGGGCAAAGTACGAAAAGAGGTGCTTCACCTGCGGCAAGGTTGGCGTCCTCCAAAACGGCCACTTTATCGTGAGAAAATACCTGGCAACCCGATGGGACGAAGACAACTGCCGTCCACAGTGTGTTGGCTGCAACATTTATGGGAAAGGAATGACTGCCGACTTCGAGGAGAGACTCGTACAAGAAATTGGAGCCGAGCGCGTCTCCCAAATGAAACAGAAGCGAAAAGAATTGTGGCGACTAGACGAAGCCTGGTACCTTGAAAAAACCGCTTATTATAAGGCTCTTTTAGAGGGTGTTGATAACGTCTCGACAAACCCAAAAGACGGGGTACAGTAGAAGAAAGTCCTTTGACAGAAAGAGAAGAAGATGGAGTGTCCTTGGGGGAGAGCGATGGTTCGGGGAAACGGTACGAATAATCCGCCGAAGCAATAAGCAGACGTGCGCCATCGCGCCCCGCCAAAGGCACTTCAATCTTCCCACTCCTGTAAGAACATGGACGGGGGAGACAGATACCGTCGCTCTACAACTTGCTAGCGAGGAGCGGGTTTTGGTTCGCCAAAACGCTAAGTAGAGCCTCCCCGCCCGTGCTTTTACAAGGAAGGGGGTAGATGATAATGATAGATGCCAGGAAACCGCGAGGATAAGCCATTATTTCGCGGCAGGAAATTAGACGATATTGGACAATAGCCCTTTAGAGAAGAAAGGAAAGGGAGGTGGAGTTTCGGGTGTGAAATACTTACCACAAGTCTCCCACGCACCCGAAGTTCTGCCCCTCTTTACTTCGGGCATGGAGAGCAGGAGGTGGGCGAAAGCCCCGTTCGCCGAAAGGAGAAATACCTAAGGACGAAAAACCGCAGACGCCTGCCCTCCCAACACAAACTTACTCACGTATTTGGAAGTTATACCCTTCAGGCCCCTTGAATAACCTAACGTTAGGTTATATACTCTTTCCATGGAATACAAATACCACTACGAACTCAAGGAGGGTACGGTCATTCACTACAAGGGCGTTCCTCATGTCCTGTGGAACGATGTTTTTGTCGGGACGAATACAAGCATAGAAGCGGCCGCTCTCGGCTCCAGCAGCTCTCCGAAAAAGGCAGCTTCTTCTAGGAAAAACGGCAAGAAAGGCGGGCGTCCCCGGAAACCCTTAGTAAAGAAAACCTAATGATGTATGGACTGGAAACTTACTGACCGCGCACTCAAAGTGAAGAAGATTATTGAGAACGATGAAGAACTGGACGCCGCAGAGTTCGGGTGCGGTGATTGCTTCTGGTACGCGATTACCTCGGGCGGGTATTTCAAGCCGGAAACCGCGCTTGCCGACCAGGAGCAAATCGCAAAGGTAAAAGAGGCCGTGGCACTCCTCGAAGACCTCGAACGAAACGTGTACGACAAACTAAACCCGGAGTGGTAATCACTAATGATGTAAGAGGTATGGAAAAGAGACTAAAGGCTTGGGCAATTCTTCTAGATGGTGAGTTGGCTCACTACGACGACGGTCACTCGTATTCTTTCGCCAAAACGAAGAAGGAAGCCATGTGTCATCTTGATACGAGGGCAGGATATTCTCTGCGAAAAATAACCATAATCATATGAAAAAGACCTCATGGCTCATTGTAGATAAGAACGGCATTCACTCGGTACGCAAGACAAAACCGTCTCTCGGTTGGAATCAAATCGCCGTGGCTGTAAACTTGGAAATACCAGATGAATTATTCAAGCGCCCTACCATCGCTGCTACCCTAAAGATAGAAGACGTACCGCTCGCGGAGTTCAACCCAGAGGTAATCGTAAATACCAAAGAACTCATTGAACAACAGACGGGTGCAAAGATAGAGTTTACGGTTCTTTACAAAAAAGAAGAGGCAGAAACCAAACAGCCTTAGCCCCTAACCCTTTCTCGGAGAAATATGGAATGGTGTACCTGCGAAAAACCGCTTATAAGGAGAAAACTCACGACGAAAGGTAAGTGGTGCAGTAGGTGTACCAAAGCCTTCAGCATCGCGCAGGAAGAGGAAAGTCTAAGAAAGACAGGAGATTTCATTCACTAAAAGACCTAAAAGAAACTATCTAATCCCCCCTTTTTTGAATATGGAATTTCAGGCTGAAAAAGTCGGCGGAAAGATACACCGGATACTTAACGAAACTCTCTACCGGAAACTGACCGTCGCGGAATATAAACGGCTTACAAAACTCATCGGCTCTGTCTTTAAAGAACTGCCACCCCAAGAGGGATAACTAACCTAGAAGGACTTTTTATCAAGAGCAAGATGCACTACTCCCACTACATCCCCTTCGCGGAAACAGAAGACCTATACCTCACCTTCCCACCACCTATATACATAGAGTGCCAGGAACACGGGTGGGTAGCAGGACACTATGACTGTCCTTTTCATGGGTGGCCGTGCTATATTCACGATAAGCACTAGACAACAAAACAATAGGAAGGTAAACTTTATCGTATGGGAATGCCCGGAAGAAAATCATACTTAGAAGAACTACAGATAGCACAACGCTATGCTGACCTTACCGAACCTGCATTCAAGGTACTTAAAGAGATGCTTGAGAGCGAAGACAAAGCAGATAGGAAATGGGCGGTAGAACAGCTCAGCAAGGCATATACTAAGATGATTCCACAGGATATTACTTCTGGCGGCCAAGCACTAAAGATAATGTTCGACAGTTCATTTGATGAAACTCCACCAAAGCCAGCAAACAATAGCCCAGAGCAAAGCACGGTTTAAGGTAGTCCGGGCCGGACGACGCTTCGGCAAGACCATCGTAAAGACCGAGACGATGCTTTTTCGAGCAGTAGCAAACGCTATAAAACTCGCCAGAACAGTAGAGAATAGAGCAGTTATATTCATCGCTCCTACCCAGAAGCAAGCACGAACTATTGTCTGGGAGACATTCAAAAGCCGCCTACGAGGTACTGGAGACTTCAATGAAAGCCGCCTAGAAATAAGAATCCCTACAGAAAGCGGGGGAACATCAACTATCTTCGTAGGAGGGTGGGAAAACCGCGAAAACTATCGTGGTATGCCTAACGTAGTCCACATAGAGTTCGATGAACTCGACACCATGAAGGACTTTTTTATCGGGTGGCAGGAGATATTCCGACCCATGCTCATAGATACTGGAGGCTCCGCAGGTTTTGGCGGCACTCCAAAGAAGGAAAACCCCAACCTTAGACGGCTAGAGACAGAGTATAAAGACGACCCAGAGTGGACGTTCTTCCACTTCACCACGTTTGATAATCCCTTCGTTCCACAGGAAGAGATAGAAAAGGCCAGGAATGAACTCGACCCACAGACCTTCAAGCAAGAGATTCTCGCGGAACATATAGAGAATACAGGCGCATTGTTCAAGCACACTGCCCTCACTGATATGTTCTCTAATACGATTACCAAGACCGCAGAACGGTATTTGGTGATAGACGTAGCCGATGACGGCACGGACAAGACCGTATTCTCCTTCTGGGATGGGCTAGAACTCACCAGAATAGAGCAGTATGAGCGACTGAATACCGAAGGAGTAATCGCACAGACCAGAGAATATGCCGCGATGGAACGTATCCCTTACTCCCAGATAGTAGTTGACGCTATTGGGGTAGGGGCGGCAGTAGCATCATCCTCTCTCCTCGACGGGATTATAGGGTTCAAGTCCTCTCATGCAGCATTCAAGACGGAACGCGACCTCATCAAGATACCTGGGGTAAGTCATACCACTATTGCCCCTATGACCACGGACTTTAGGAACCTGCGTTCCCAGTGTGTCTTTCTCCTCGCATCCCTTGTAAACGACCACAAAATAGCGTGCCGGGTACAGGATGTACGAGTGCGGGAGAAAATCATAGAAGAACTCTCGATGTATCAGGACGTTACGGCAGGAGATGGCCGTCGTATGGCAACCACTAAGGACGACATCAAAGCAGTCCTTGGTCGCAGTCCTGACATTACTGATACCCTCATTATGCGAATGTACTTTGTCCTCCGAGAAAAACTGGCAGGTACCCCGGAAGATACAGCCTTCGTCCGTTCGATACAGGAAAACCAGTTCGAGACCAACACTACCCGCCAAGTCCTAAACTCCTCACGATGAAAGACAAACTATTTGTTGTAAGAAAATATGTACGAGCAAAAAATGTCGCTGACGCGTTGAAGAAGGAACGTACCGCGAGTGTTGACGATGTATGGTGGGACGACGACGATAAAAAGTCGTACAGCCAAAAACAGTCCGATATTGGCTTTAAGGCATGATTTCCGTCCTCATCCCCAGTAGGAACGAGAAGTACCTAGAACAGACCAAACAAGACCTTCTCGAAAACGCCGTAGGAGAGGTAGAAGTCCTCTCAATGGAAGACCCTGGGATAGGGCAACGAGCCACTACCAACATCCTCGCCCTCAAAGCGAAGGGCGATATAGTGATGAAATGCGATGCTCACTGTTCCTTCGGCTATGGATGGGATAGGGAAATGCTTAAAAGCATGGACGACAAGACCATGCTCGCCCCCTACATGATGGTGCTAGAACCGGAGACATGGACAGTAAAGCCAGACAAAAAGACCTCACGCTACTGCTTCAACACTGATATGGTCATGCTCTACGACCAAGAGACCGACGAACTCGTCCCAGAAACTATGTGTCTTCAAGGTTCCTGTTGGATGACCACCAAGTATAATTACTTCGCATGGAACCTCGGAGACGAAAGTATGGGTTCATGGGGAGGACAAGGTGTCGAGCTTGGCATCAAAGCCTTCTTGAATGGCGGTGTATGCAAGACAACCAAGAATACCTACTATGCCCACATGTTCCGCACGACTGACGCAGACTTTCCCTATGACCGTGGAGAAGAGCCGGGAAAGTTCGCCAACCAAGAACTCATCAAACGATACAAGAACAAAAGCATCATCCCCCTCATAGAGAAGTTCAACTATCCTGCAGACTGGAACTTATCAACAGTTGCGCTCTTGCAATAATCGTCATGCTATACTCCACTCAATATGAAAACCGTTCCTGAAATCGTACGGGACATTGAATCTAACTATTTGGAAGGTTCGGTGAGTTTGAGCGACCATGTTGAGTTCGATATGCACGACACCATCGAGAAAATCGAGGCATATCTTAATAGCAAGCACATTTCAGGGAAAGAAGACGCTCTTGGCCGCGAAAAACCGTTCTTCAACATCGTCACGGCAGCAGCAAACATCTGGTATCGCGCTACTGACATAGACCGTAAGGACATCCGTATCCTTCCTGATGGCTCTAGTACCACAGGAGCAGCGTTCATCGCTACTGTCATCCTCAATAACTGGATGAAAGAGGCACGATTCGGCACCTTCCTCAACGAATGGGGTCGTACTCTTGCTCGCTATGGCTCTGCGGTCGTGAAGTTCATTGAAAAGGGCGGGGAATTGACAGCCCAAGTCATTCCTTGGAACCGCCTCATCGTAGACCCTATCGATTTCTACTCCTCCGCTACCGTAGAAAAGCTCTACCTCACCCCAGAACAGCTCAAAAGAAACTCCTCATACGACAAAGACGTAGCGGAAGCACTCATCAACGCTAAATCTACCCGTGAGACCCTCGACGGCAAGAAGAAAGACAACCGCTCCAACTTCATCGAGGTATACGAAGTGCATGGAGAGATGCCAGAAGCCCTCCTAGAGGACAAATTGCCAGGCGATGAAGACCCTAAGTGGGAGACGTACGTCCAACAGATGCATGTTATCTCCTTTGTAAGCGGCAAGGACGGTGGATACCAGGACTACACCCTCTTCAAAGGCCGCGGAAAGAAGCATCCATACATGATTACCCACCTTATCCCCGAGGATGGACGTACTCTCGCTATCGGGGCTGTGGAAAACCTCTTCGAGGCACAGTGGATGGTCAACCACTCCCAGAAGAACATAAAAGATACTCTCGACCTTGCTTCAAAGGTCTTTATGCAGACCGCAGATGGTGGTTTTGTGGGAAAGAACGTGCTTTCTGCCCTTGAAACAGGCGATATTCTCGTCCACAAGGAGAACATGCCACTTACCCGCGTGGCAAACGACAACGCAACCATCGTCGCCTTCCAAAACTTCAAGACCGACTGGCAGCAACTCGCTAATGAGATTAACTCCACCCCAGACTCGGTGAAGGGTAATACCCTCCCTTCCGGCACCCCGTACTCGCTTGGTGCTTTCCTTGGCGCACAAGCAAACTCCCTCTTTGAGCAGATGACCGAGAACAAGGGTCTCTACCTAGAAGAAATGCTCCGCACCTATGTCCTTCCTTTCGTGAAGAAGCAGATGGATACGAGCGATGAGGTAGTTGCTATCCTCGACGACCAAGGCGTGTCCGAGATTGATGCAATGTTCGTACCGAAGGAGGCAATTCGCCGCCATAACGAAGCGTTCAAAGAATCCCTCCTCAATGGTGAGATTCCAGCGGACTTCGACCCTGCCACTACCGAACAGGGCGTACGAGCAGACCTCTCTACCCAAGGCAACACCCGCTACTTCAAGCCAAGCGACATAGACGAGACTACATGGAAAGAAGCCCTCAAAGACTTTGAAATGAAGGTTATTGTCGAGGTGACGAATGAGAATGTGGATAAACAGGCAGTCCTCACTACCCTTGCTACCCTCCTACAGACCGTCGCAAGCAACCCAGCAGTACTCCAAGACCCGAACGCACGCATGCTCTTCTCCCGCATCGTCAGCGAGACTGGGGTTATCTCTCCTATCCAAATCGCAAGTTCTATCAATACGCCTTCAGCTTCTCCACCGGGTGGGGCGGAGGCATTATCAGCTCTAACAACTTCAAATGGAACGAGCAACGCTTAGTGATGTACTCAATTATTTACCGGATAAATATTTGTCCGATGAAGAGATTGAACTACTCCGTAATGCCTTCCGCTACAATCCCCAGCTCTTGAAGGTGCTTCGCAAGATGTTCCTCCCTTCAATGACCGACCCCGAACTTCCTAACGAAGAACTCGAAGCCGATGTCTTTATGAAGGGCAAGTTCTGGGACCAGATTCCGGCAGATGAGGCTAAAATCCTCATCGTCGCCCGTCAGGATGCTGTGCGCTACATCATGGACTGCCTTGTGCGTCTTCGTAGCATCGCCGCAACCGACGAAGAAGGCGCGGAAGCAGCAAAGGAACGCGCAAAGAAGAACAGCAGCAAGTAGTTGACAACTACAAGCGTGCTATACTCTCCATTAACAAGAGAAGGAAACTCATAAACCATGGAAGATGAAAACAAGGACGCTCCTGAAGTCCACGAAACACAGGAAGAAGTAGCAACGGAGACTACTGAAGAAACCTCCGAAGAAGAACTTACCTCCGAGCAGATTGCCGACCTTAAAAAGAAGGCAGATGCAAGTTCCCAAAACTACGAGAGAGCTAAGAAGGCAGAAGCCGAACTCAAAGCCCTCAAGAAGGATGGAAATACGGAACAGGCGCTTTCAGCGAAAGACTTGCTTGCCCTCACTGAACACAAGGTTTCAAGCGAAGATTACGATGAGGTAGTAGAGTTCGCGGCCTTCAAGAAGATTTCCCTTGCGGAAGCCCTCAAGAACCAGACACTGAAGACTATCCTCTCAAACAACGCGGAAGCCCGTAAGACAGCAGAAGCAGCGTATACCGGCCGAGGTTCCCGAACCGTTGTGAAGACTTCAGGGGAAGATTTGCTCCGCCGAGCAGAGACAACCGGAGAAGTCCCATCAGACGAGGAAGGAATGAAAGCCCTTGCACGAGCAAGAATCGTAAAGAAGTAGCTAGCGGGTGGGACTTATAACTATTAGTCCCATTATCAATGGCAAATACCCTTAGTACTTACACGCTCCGCGATAAGTACCTCAAAGCATCCCTCGAAACGCAGCTCCGCAACGCATCCATCGCGGCTTCCATCTTCCGTGTTGATATGACGGAAACGAAGCGCATTCAGAATCCTTACATCACCCAGCAGACTGCTGCTATCCAGGCAGTTGCAGGTACGTACTCGGTTTCTGCAATGACCACCACGGATGACACTCTTACCGTCTCGGAAGAGGTCATCTTCGGTACCCACGTCTTCGACTTCGAAGAGCGCACTGCAAACTTCAACCTCATGGCAGACTTCTTGGACGACCTGTCCTACTCTGTCATGGACAAGGCACAGCAGTACGCTCTCAACAAGGTCTTGGATGATGCGACCAGTACGTACACGACCCCGAACGGTGGTTTCACGACCGCTGCAAACATTCCTGTTATCATGTCCAACCTCCTCTCGAAGGTGGCTGGCTATGCACAGGGAACGCCTAACTCACACTTCCTCGTCCTTGAAAACACGGACGTAGTTGGTGTGGCACAGGCAGCATTTGCCTCTGGCTTCCGCTACGCAGATGACGCTCTTATGAATGGCCCTACGTACAAGTACGGTGGCATCGATATCTACGTTGTACGCACGGGTACCTTCGTAACTGCAACGCTTGGTACGCTCACCGCAACGAACTCTGGCCACCGCCTCTTCGGTGTGAAGAATGTTGCTACCTACGCTATGCCTCGTGGCATCCGCTACGAAGAGAAGGGCGTGACGGCAAAGACGGGCAAGGAAGTTGTCGCATACGCAATCTGTGGCGCAAAAGCATGGGCGCCACGTGCGGCTCTTTTTGTCGACGTGACTATCGCCTAACCATTATCAGCCTTCGGGCTGAGTAAGGGAGATGTTAGCCCACCCGCTCGTCTCCCCCATTCAGCCCGAAGAAACCAACACAGCTATGCCAAAGAAAGCAGAAGAGAAAGAAGAAGTCGTCGCAGAAGAAGTGCTTGCACCTGAACTCCCTGTAGAGGAAGTCGAGGTTGCTACCGCACCTGTGTCTGGCGACCGCGAAGCACGCTGGGAAGCATTCCTTGAGAGTGCAAAGAAGCAGAACCCAGTGAAGTTTGCAGTCAAAGAGAAGGCAGGGGAGTTCAAGAAGATTCCTGACACCTTCAAATAGCCTATGGACTGGAAAACTATTATCACGGCTGGACTTGTCGCGGTTATTGCTGCGACTGGTGCAGTCTTCGCTACGAAGAAGGATGTGCAGGTTCCAAACATCGGTGCTGCGTCCCCTGAGTTCATCACCAACTACATCTCGGTAGGCGGTATGCGCCAGTGGTCGTACAAGGCAGCGATGGCAAGTGCTTCCACGACTTGTTCCTTCCTTAGCCCTGCAGCAACGAGTACCCTCCTGTACGCTGGTGCAACCTTCACCAACACGTATGGCGGTTCCTTCGATGTGGCCTGGGGTAAGGCAGCGGATCCATTTGCAACGACCACGAGTCTTGGGTATAAGCCAGCAGCTATCACCTCTGGTGACCAAGGAACATTCGTCGCTACGTCATCCGGTGCAACGATTGAGGAACCTACGAGCGTTATCGCTCCAAGTACCTACGTCAACTTCAAGATTGGTAGTTCGTCTCCAACTCTTGCAGGTACATGTGTCGCTACGTTCATCGAGCAACAGTAAACGCTCACCTAGCTTCGGCTGGGGTCAGTCCACGAGCCTCGCGGATTGACGAATAGCCGAAACCTAACACTATGAATATCTCTTACAAATCAGCACTCATAACCCTCGCACTCGCAGCAATCGCTGGGTTGTCTCTGTTCCTCTACAGTTCTGCTCTTGGCGGGACTATCAACACCGATGAAAGTGGAGGAAGTCTTGGTGCAGCAGGTCGCTTCACCGACTACACGTTCTTTTCTGCAACCACTACCTCTGCAACCTCTACAAACATAATTGCCGCCTTTGATGCGGATGGTCGTCTCGATAACGGTACGGTAGACGTTCGTGGCGCAGAAAGTGCCACCTTCTACTTCTCTCGTGGAGGTTCAACCGGAGCAAACACTGGCCTCACGGTCTTCTCGGTGGAAGGAAGCCCTGATGGTACGAACTGGTACGACGTGAACCGCCTCATCACCAACGATGTATCGGGTACTGCTACCTCGTCCTACACCATCAATGCTGCTACTTCGACCGCCATTACCTCTATCGACCTCACCCAACATAACTTCAAGCGTCTTCGCTGTATCGCACTTGAAACCACTGACGGCGACCATACCTGCCGCGCAACGATAAGCTGGTAACATGAGCATCCAATTCAACGGCACCCGTGGTCTCGTACAGATGTACGAACGTGAGACCTCACAGACTCGTGGGGCGGTGTCGGGGAATACCGATAGGCTCAAAGACTTCGCAGCAGACGCAAATATCGCTCTTGACCGCTTCCAAGACATTGCTATCAAGCACTCTGGGACGTGGCAAGCAGACGATACTAACCACAGTGATTTCCCAATAATCACTACTAACCTCGTCTCGGGACAGCGTGATTACACCTTCCTGACCGATGAAAACGGCAACAGTATCCTCGACGTGCATCGAGTGTTCGTAAAAGACGGTTCCGGCACATTCGTCGAAGTAAAACCAGTCGATGCACAGACCGATAAGGATACGAATGGCTTTTGGAACGGTCAGAATGTCGGCGGAGTACCTACCAAGTACGATAAGACGGCCAATGGTATCTTCCTCGACCCAGTTCCTAACTACAACTCTACAGGTGGTCTAAAGGTGTATATCAGCCGCGAAGCCTCGTACTTCACCTACACCGATACCACTAAGAAACCGGGCGCACCAAGCCTCTTCCACGAGTATTTCTTCCTGCTTCCAGCACGGGATTTTGCTCGGAGGAATGGCCTTGCAAACTTCAACCTCCTCGAACTCCAAGTACAAAAGGTGGAAGAACAGATAAAAGACTACTTCTCAATGCGTCCAAGGGATGAAAGACGCAGACTTACCCCCGCTTACCAAAATAATCACTAATTATGGCTTCCGGCGTATTCAACGACTACAAGGCAAGAATGCTCGGTGACGGCACGATGGTGGACGCAGACGGCGACACCATCAAGATTGCTCTTCTCACTTCTAGTTACACACCCGACTTCGACGCTCACGACTTCTTCGATGATGTGGTGGCGAATGAAGTCGGCAACTCTGGCACCTACGCAGCAGGTGGTGCGACACTCAGCGTCACGCTCTCGCAGGACAACACGGACAACGAAGGCGTCCTCGACGCGACGGATGTCTCGTGGACTTCTGCGACTATCACCGCTCGTTACGCTGTAGTGTATAAATCGACGGGTAACAACGCGACCTCACCACTCATGTTCCTTATCGACTTCGGTTCAAACCAGACCTCGACATCAGGCACGTTCGCCATCACGTTCGCCGCAGAAGGATTGCTGAATATCAACTAACCTATGGCTGTCGCCTATCGGAGCCACAACAACACAGGGTTCACGAGCAAAGACGGAGCCGCTTGGACCGTAACAATCACCAAGCCAACCGGTCTTACCGCTGGTGACTATATGGTCGCGGTCGTTTTTGCCGTAGATCAGACCGGCACCGTACAAAGCGTTAGCGGTTGGACACTTCTCGGAAGCGTTCAAGCGCAATCGAATAAGACAATCGCAGTCTATGGGAAAGTCGCCGATAGCGCCGATGCATCAGCCACGAACTTCAGTTTCACCGTGTTCACCGGGACTGGCGTCGCCAATAGTTACATCGCTGGTACGCTGATAGCCTGCTCAGGCACGCAGCCGATCTCTGAGGCGGCTTTCTTCGATGCCGGCACTGACACCGACAACTCTAGCGCAACGCAGGTCTATACGGGCGGCATCACGCCCCCTGTTGCCGATAACGTCCTGGTCATGGCGACACTGGCCTCAGGCGTCGTTACCACCGTCTCAGGCTATGCCATCACGACCAATGACCCGACCTGGACGGAACGGCACGACACCAACGTCAACGACACCAATGACTACACACTTGGCGTTGCTACCGCGCCTCGTTCACAAATCACTGCCACCGGAGATTTCCAGGTCACCTATGGCACCGGCACACCGCCAAGCATCGGTGTGCTGGTCGCAGTAATCGAGCAGCAGAACGCTTCCGTGTCACCGGCCGTCGTCGAGGCCACTACTGAAGTCCAAGCACCGACTGTTAGTGCGGGCGCAAACGTCTCTCCCTCTGTTGTTGAAGCGACCGCGAACGTCATCGCTCCCACTGTCTCAGCAGGCAATGCCAAGTGGAACAACGCTGACAAGAGCGCAGCGTCATCGTTCACTAACACCGATAAATCATGACGCCCCAAGAGAAGCGAAAACTGGAGGAAGTCTACACATTCATGCAGAACATGAAGGACTTTTCTCGTATCCCGTACTCAGTCGACCAGGCACTCCGCCGTCGACTCTCAGGAGACCTCGGGCTTTCTACCTCGGCTAAGAGTGCATCAAGTGAGAACCAAGCAGTCGATGAAGCAGGTTCTGCAACCTACAGCGTCCTTGCACCACCTGACGGCTTCCTGAAGATAACGATTAACAACGTGGACTATTACCTCCCTTACTATGGTTAACATCCCTGGCGAGAACGGATACGTACAGAACAATCAAGGTGATGGCCTCGGTACGGTACACGAGTCTTTCAACCTCGACTTTGAATCGAATCAGGGGAAAATCCGCACGACGAGGACGAAACTCATAAAGACAGGAACGGGAGCAGTCGATGCGTTCGGGTACACCTCTGCGATAGTGTATTTCAATACCGCAATCCGTGTCTTCTCGGGCATTATTACTGGAGACAACCTATGGAACGGCGGGAACTCACCGTTCGACAGCCTCACTGGGGATACTACTTCAACGAACGCCGCTATCGACGATGGAGACGCCATTGTCTTCAACAACCAGATTTACGTCACAAGTGGCTCGGCAATAGATAAGTATGACGGCACTACTACAGAGACCTCGGTATCTTCTGGACTTACCGACAACACTCCTCACCTCCTCGCCGTATTCTCTCCTGATGGTAGTGGCGAACGTCTCTACGTCACGCAGGGTAACGATAAGGTGTGGAGCGTGAGCCAGGGCGATGTTGTAGCAACATCCAGCACTTACACTCTTGACCTCTCCCTAGAGCCAAACTACCAGACTACCGTCCTCATGGCAGGAACTGACCGCCTGTGGGTAGGGGTATCGAGCGCAGGAAACAACTCAGGAAATGGTATCTCCTATATGTTCGAGTGGGACGGGGTAACGGCAAACTCTCCTTCTCGCAAATACAAAATCAACGCAAGCCGCCTCATGGCAGGTGTTATCAAAGACGACATACCGTATGTTATGGACTCTCGCGGTCGCCTCCTTGCCTTCAACGGCTCAAATTTCCAAGAAGTAGCACGTCTACCTATCAACGACGGTACGCTCCTAAACGAGTCTACCAACATACACCAGAACGGCATTCACCCTCGCGGCATGGCGGTAGACCTTGATGAAATCCTTATTTGCGTCTCAAACCTCAAAGAAGGCTCCACAGGCTCCTCGACGATGTACCACGACTTCCCGGCGGGAGTGTGGGCATACAGCGAGACGAACGGCTTGTATCACAAATATTCCCCTTCATTCCAAGCAGTAGCGGATACCGGAACCACCAACCTCACGGACTACGGCCAGTTTCGCGCCGCATACGCAGGGCCGATAAAGGTTTTCGAGGTTCAAACTACTACAACAAGTGATGGCGGCCATATCATGTTCGCTATGGGGTACTTTACCGGGTCAGGAGACAACATCACCACGGGACAGGATATTCAATTCGGCCTATGGACTGACGATACGAACGATAATACCCAGAAGGCGGGTTGGTATGTCTCTCCGAGAATACCAGCAGGGAAGTTCATGGACTTTTGGCGCAAAATCTACCCTAAAATCTCCGAACTAGAGACTTCCGGGGACTTGGTAGAGGTGAAATATCGCATGAAAGACGAAACCCCTACCTACTTCAGTGGTACTTGGGGAGGTAATGACCGTTTCAGTACCTCCACAGAACTCACCGACTACGCACAGGGCGATGAAGTTACGGTCATTCATGGAAAGGGCGGGGGAAACATCGCTCATGTATCAAGTATCACCACAGGTGCCGGCTCCGAAGTCATCCTCGACCGTACTATTACGGGAGTTGTATCAAACGACACCGCAAAGTTCCGTATGGAGAAGTGGAAGAAGGTCGCATCCACCACCGACAACTTCACGGAAGGATTTACTGTCGGGGAACCGAACAAAGGTAACTGGATTCAGGTCAAAGTATACGCTCAATGGACTGGCGAGAGGGAACTGTATGGTATTCTTATTGACAACGCCTCTTCTATCTCCTAATTATGGCACTCAACGCTAAAACAAAACTGGTAGGTGGACAACGTGTGGATATAAACACCGGACTTCCTTATACGGGCAAGCCTGTCTCCCCTATCACTCCGCAGCAGTTAAACTCAACAACGCCTCCTGCACAGATTCCTCCAGTCCCGCCGCCACAGGAGACTAAAAGTCCTGCCGCTACTGCCGTTGATGCGCTCGAAGTCAAGGTGAATACCGACCTTGCTCGGATAAAACCGCAGGAACAGTCGTCATTCGACGCTTTCATAAGCAACGAACTCAACACTAAAACTCCTACCCAGCTCCAAAACGAGGCAGAGGCGTCTGTTGAGTTCCAGGGGAAGAAAGAGGCAGTCACGAAACTTCAAAACGACCTCAACGCAGAACAGGAACGTGTACGAAGGGAAATAGAGCAGATTCAATCCGGTGCAGGAACCGCGACTACCGCACAGCGCAACGCTGCGGCACAGGAAGCACAGCGTCTTAGCTACCGTACCCAGGCAGACATCTCAGTACCGCTCCTTGCGGCACAAGGAAACCTCCGCGATGCACAAGACTTCGTGGATAAAGCAGTCAAACAAGACCTAGAAATCCAGCAGAAGAAAAGCGATGTACTAAAACTCGCCTACGACAGGAACAAGGAACTCTTCGACAAGACAGAACAGCGTCAGTTTGAAATCATGCTCTCCAACCGCCAGAACGAGATTGAGCGGGATAATTTCAAGTACAAGGCAGAATTGCAAGCACAAATAGACCAAAGAGACCCAATCTACCAGTTGAATCGGCAAATTAAACAGAAGGAACTTGATAAGCTTAATAACCCTGACCCGACTGGGCTAAGTCCTGATACTCTCGAACGGATACAGAAACTCCCTGTAGGCTCCCAAGAGAAGTTGGTAAATAGCAACGACACTATCCAACAATTGCAGCGAATTAAGCAGCTTGTTGCAGAGAACGATATAGTCACTCTTTCTAACCCCTCAACAGAGGCAGGGCGTACATTCCAGCGACTAAGTACCGATGTTGCAGATAAACTCGCTCGTGAACGTACCGGAGCTGTGGTCACGAAAGAGGAAAATGAGAACTTCAAGAGGATTCTTGGTCTCTCACTATTTAATCGTGCCTTGGCACCTGCAGACGAGATAAATAGTGAACTCGACTACTTCATTCAAAAGCACGAGAGTGTGCGTAAGTTAATAGACCCTACTGGCGAGATAGTCGCGTATCTTGGTGCTGATTCGAGTTCCGTAGATTCTTACTTGGACAAAGTAGAAACCGCTTCAGGTGTGAACGACCCATTTGAGGCGTACTTAGATAGCCTCCTAAAACGATAGCAATATGCAACTAACAAGAGACCAAGTACGCGCGATAGTGGAAAATGCACCACCCAACCTGGATAAGAAAGCTGTCCTTCAGGGGCTTATCAGTCGAGGATACGAATTGGAGGGTCTAAGCACTAATAGTATAAACAACTACAACGAGATTGTCGCAAGCACACAAGGAAACCAATTCGACAATGCTAACCCTTCCGAGAAGGGAACGAACTTCATACAGAAGGCACGAAACTTTGCTGTGGACGTAGTTGGTGGTGGAAAGCTCGCTGAAGGACTAGGAATGGGACTTGCGGCAGGTGGTGTTGCCAAAGACCAGGAGAAGGCACAGAAAACCCTATTTGATGCACAGCAAGCACTCATCAAGCGTATTCGAGAGAAGAAAGCTCGTGGTGAAGATACCTCGCGCCTTGAAGTAGCCCTTACAAATGCAAACGCAGGTCAAGCAATAAATGCTGACTTAGCAAAGGACTTCGTAGACGCTCTTCCTACAGATAAGGAAGTAATTGGTTCTGCAGTGCGCCTTGGGGCTACTCTTTCTGCAGGAAAGCTGGCAGAGGTCGCTGGTGCTGCGACTGGAGTCGGTACGGCTACTAACTTTGCTGGCGGAGCTGCACGAGGTGCAGCATCTGGTGCGATTGTTGGAGGAGTTGAAGGCGGTTTGCAGGGCGGTGGTCTAGCGGCAGAAGCAAATAAGTCTACAGAAGAGATTTTGCTTAGTGGTGCATTAGGTACTGTAAGTGGTGCTGCGCTTGGTGGAACCATAGGTGCAGTGGCTGGTGGCATAGGAGGTTCCCTACGTGGACAGAATATACGAAGAGAAGAGTTCGCTCGCTCGCTTGTTGCTCCAAGAGAGACTGCAAAAGTGAAAGCAGAGGCTATCTACCAAGGAAGACTGAAAGACCCTGGTCTATTTAGGAGAGCAGAACTAGAGTTTTCTAAAAGGGATGAGCAGCTTGCTTCTGCTATTGATGATGTCGTGTCGCCAAAGGCAACACTTGGAGAGAATATTGATGCAATTAGATACAAGATAGATACAACTGATAACGCAGTTCGCTCATATATAGAACGGAATAAAGTCCCGTTCAATACGAGACAATTGTCCACTAGACTGAACTCTGGCAAGGACGAACTTGAACTCGTCTTCGCGTCCGATTCTTCAGCAGAGAAGACCTACGACGCCGTGACAAAGGCATTTATGCGTGAGGTTGGTAAAAAAGATACTCTTGGTCTGTTTAATGCACGCCAGAACTTCGACCAGATTCCAGCAATCAAGAAACTCCTCGACTCCCAGGCTCTTGGAGAAAACGCACGTAAAGAGATAGTCTTGGCAGTACGAAAGGCAGCGAACGAATACATCGCCTCTTTGCTTCCTGATGGGAATCCTTATAAGGCACAAATGCTCCAGCAGACCCATGCACTTGAAGCACTCGGCAATCTTGCCGAAAAGTCTACAAGTATCATTGGCAAAAACCAGATTCAGCTACTCACTGAAAAATACCCCATCCTAAAATGGGTAGTAGGTGGAGTCGTCGGCGGTACTATAGCTGGTGGAGTTGGTGCTGGTTCGACCTTTATAGGTTCGAGCGACTAGAACCGAATATGAACCAGCCGATTAGTCCCAAAATACCACCAAATATCATCCAAGATATCATACCAACACTATACCATGCCTGACGAAGATATCAAGAATGAACTGGTGAACAAGAAAGACCCGTACGAGGGTATGAGCGACAAGGAGCGTCTCCTTGCCCGTGCATCGGAGTATCTTGATAAAGCATCGGATGCTCTCACGCGCAAGGACTTCGAGAAAGCCTTTATGAAGGTTGTTGAGGCGGTGAATAGAACTCGTGCCGCTATTCTGGCGACAAATGATGCTCGTCTTGCTCGGATAAAAGACGGCAAGGACGGGAAAGAAGGCAAGAAAGGAGACAAGGGCGACAAAGGAGATACAGTAGTCGGTCCAAAAGGGGAAGACGGCTACACCCCAAGGAAGGGCGTGGACTATTTCGATGGGAAGGATGGCTCGCCCGATACTGCACAACAAGTACGCGATAAGTTAGAAACCCTTGAAGGAGAAGAGCGTCTTGATGCTTCGGCTATCAAGAACCTCCCGAAAGCGGTGCAAGAATACTCCCAGACATCAGTAGGTATCCACGGCCCCCTTTGGAGCCTCATAGACGTTGATGTGGAGGGAATTACCGCCGGACAGAGTATAAAGTGGACAGGTGTGCGTTGGATTCCCTTCACTCCAGCAGGAACTGGAAATGCGGCATACAACGAGGTTGCAGGAGGCTCTGGTACTGCATGGACGCTGGATAATGAACCAACCGCAGGAACACTTCGCGTCTATGCAAACGGTCAACGTCTCACAGAGACAACTGATTACTCAATTAGCGGTACCGATTTGACAACGGTACTTTCTTGGAGTGCTGGTACTGTACTTGTAGACTACGAATATGCTTAATTTTCTCTGCTCACTCACGATATTTGCATCTCTCTGTTCTGCATCCCCATTGGGAGCGTCTACGTTCATAGTCCAACAGGGAGGAACGGGGTCTACCACACTCTCCGGCATCCTGAAAGGGAATGGAACTTCTGCGATAGGGTCAGTCATCATCGGTCCTAACCTCTCTTTTGATGGCACTACCCTTTCCGCAACAGGAGGAAGTGGTTCCGGTAACGTATCCACCTCAACCACGGAAACAGCAGGACAGGTGGCGTACTGGACATCCACTGGTGCAACTCCTGCAACCCTCGGGAAAGTAGCAACGTCCTCCCTTGATGTTTCATACCCACTTTCATCCTCTGCGGCTCTTGGTGCGCTCGTTGGCGGCAGCAACGCGACCCTATCCCTCGCCTTCGGCACCACGACCTCTAACACCTGGGCAGAAACGCAGACATTCACAAACAGCCCCGCAATAACAGCCCTTACCGGCGGCCTCGTCTACTCAAACGCCACGACCGATACGCTCGCTAACGTCTCGACCACGACCCTCGCGGTGTCAGGCCCATTCACCGTCTCTGGCACGCTCGGCAACCTTGTCGGTGGCAGCAACAGCACAATCACTTGGAACGGCCTTGCGACAACTTCGCAGCCCGCGTCATCAAACTTGCTCGTCTCCAACGGTGGAACGGGGGTATTCGGCGTGGCTACGACCTCGCTATCCGGCAACTCGCAGATTGCGCTTTCTCAGCCCGTATCGGTCATCGGCGCGTCGGCATCCACGCTATCCATCGTCGGAGATTCCATCGGCGATACCCAACTTGCCTTTAACACCGGCCAGAACCTCACCACGGCATCATCTCCCACCTTCGCCAATCTCACGGTCAACTACGCATCAACCACTGCCGTATCTGGCACCGCGCTCTGCATCTCGACGGATTGCCGCACGGCGTGGCCTGCGGGCGGCTCTGGGCTGTCAACGTCTTCGCCGCTGTCTTCCGGCAACTTGCTTTACTACTCAGGCACAGGTGCAGGCAGCGCTGTTGGCGTCGCTACGTCCTCCGCAACGCTCGGTCTCGGTCTCTCGGGAACGCTGACGACCGTAGGGAGCGGCCAGTCGCTCTCTATCGCCACGTCGTCGCTCTACACCGGCACCACCGGACAATTCCCATACTTCAGCGGCACGAACACCATCACCGCTACGTCGTCGCTCTTCGTCGCCACAAGCGGACGCATTGGCGTTGGCTCAACAACGCCAGGCAGTGACCTTTCCATTGGCAGCACGAACGGCATCAACCTCTTCGCGGGTGCTTCTACGACAGCGACTTCAACCTTCCCCGGCAATATCGACACTTTTGGTGCGCTCTCTTTCAAGAACAACGGCCAGACAAACTACATCAAACAACACCGTTTAGGCTTCCTCGACATCGTGCGAGACGGAGCGGATTACACACTCGCACGAATACGCGCCCCGCTAAACGACAGCAACGAAGCCACGCTCTCCCTTGTCGTCGACCGCGATACGCCATCTGCAGGAGTAAACGAGGAGTTCATC
>OFQZ01000067.1_pt1 | contig 39309 bp, 56 predicted proteins | sample 1543011 | NCBI WGS metagenome assembly OFQZ01 (sample SAMN07774216, study PRJEB24372) | wastewater metagenome | isolation source: Exp Tend NO 0WW | collected 2016-02 | reverse complement strand
CGAACGTCATGCAGGCGTTCGTCTCTAGTAGGTTGCGGCCGCTTACTACCGCTGTCTGTCGTTCGCCGCTCGGCATGAACGGTCGCCAGTCTCCGTCGGGGAGTACGGCGCGGAACGCGGTGCCCGTCTCTGCTCCTTCTTTCCATTGGAGAGGATTATCGGCGACGATGACGCCTGTATTTTGCCCTGGTTCTAGTTCGTCCATGTGTGTATATCTAGCTTTATAATGGCGGCCCGCTGCTATCATTATTATACGATGAAGCTACGGCACCCTCTGCTGGCCCTGTGTATATACCTGGGCCTTTCTTATCTTGTGTACGTATTTGGCGTGCAGGACGCCGCTGCGTACGTCTTTCTATTCCTTGCTGGCTTCGTACTCTATCGTCTCGCTATTGCGTTTTTTCGGTAGGGCGTCCGAATACGGTAGCTGCGCGTACCGTTTCTTGTGCGGCTTTCCTTACTGGCTCTGGCAGTTTATCTACGCCGCTCATGGTTTTTACGATAAGGCGCGCGAGCGTCGTATCGTTCATGCGCTCTAGGTACTGCAGCTTTTTCATGTTCGCCGCTAGGTTCTCTTCGAAGTTGAGCGCGTTCATGCTCTTGTAGCCGCGGTTGCTATCTAGCAGCAACTTTTGGAAGAAGCCACGTACGAGGCCGCCGGTTGCAATATCGAGTGCGCCTCCTGCTAGGCGTCCTGCCTTTTGCAGTATTCCGCGCTGCTGTATGCGCTGGTCTAGGCTGTTTACCTTTTCCTGCACCTTCTTTGCCTGCTCGTATACGCGGATCATCTCACTCGTATTTTTATCGAGCGTCTTTGCTGCGTCGTCTTTTAGGAAACCCCGCGCTGTGCTCTTCAAGCCGGTGCGGATGTTCTCGTATGCCTGCGCGTTCACGCTTGTTAGCGGTTCGCCGGTCTGTCGGCTGAATGCCTTTTGACCAAACTCGCCGCCGTACTTCTTTGCGATTAGGTTTATCTCGGCAGGTGTAAGTCCTTCCGACTTTGCCTTTTTGGTCATGGTCTTAGCCCACGCTGCGCTCTCTACGTCGCGTGCTTTTGTATAGAACTCGTCTAGTCCCTTTAGGGCTTCTTTGACGTAGTTTATTGAGGCTAGTCCCTTGGAACGCACCGTAAGCTCTGGTAGCTGGCGTGGCGTCGTGTCCTTCGCGTACTCTGCGTCGGTCTTGGTCTGGTTGTCCTCTATCGCTTTTCCGAGGCGGTCTACGAGGTCCTCGTAGGTGCTTATACCTTTATTGCCGCTCGTATCTAGCTCTCCAAGCACTTTAGCGCCGGTCGTTTTCATTGCGCTGTCGCCCTGCAATATTTCGCCTGCGTAGTCCTCGCTCGTTAGCTTAGGTCCTCCGCGTACTATTTCGCCGGCTTTGCCGAAAGTGCTACGCGCTGCTCCTACTACCGGGCTTGCTACCTTGCTTATTGCGCTATCGAAAGCGCCGCCAAAGTTTGTACCTTGTGGAATAGGTACGCGGTTAGCGGTATTCTCTGCAATGTTTTCTACGTAGCCTGGCATGCGTGCCTTCGCTATAGCTCCGGTTGCGCTGTCTACTGCCCCTGCTGCTCCGCGTCCTGCGAATACAACCGGTGCAACGGTGCCGAATGGATTGTTTACGAAGTTGCGCTGCGCGTTGTCTAGGTCCGCTCCGTTCCCTATGCGGTCGCCGGTAATCTGTCCTGCTATACCGGAGGCTGCCTGCCTTACTCCTTCTGGTATGAGGCTTTCTACAGGGTGCTGCACTATTTGCTTTACGGTTTCTATCGGGTGTAGGAGCGAGTTTACGACACCACCTGCGAAGCCGAACGCGCTCGGTATAAGGTTGCCTGCTGCCTTTGCTCCCGCTACTAGCGGGGTATCGCCTTGTGCTGACGGGAAGAATGCGCCGGTGCTCTGTGCGCTCTCGTCGTCTGCTGCGTTTACGGGCGGTAGGGTAGGCGCTGGCGGTAGTCCGTATGCGGTCTGGCCGCCGCCGTTTGCCTCGCGCTGCTTCTTTATTTCTAGGGCTGCTGCCATACCTTTTTGCACGTATGCTGGTACGTCGTACTTTACGCCGTACTTGTTCGTGCCTACTTTTCCTTCCCAGTCGGGACCACCGCTATTCCACGCTGATAGCGCTTGCTCCGGCGTGTAGCCGTTCTTCGTTTTCATATCGAGCAGCGTGTAGTACGCAACCTTGTCCTGGTTCTTTGGGGAAAAGTCGCTAGGGTCTAGTCCGTATTTCTTTGCGCCTGCTTCGAAGTTTCCCGGCATCCATTGGTACGCGCCTTTCTCGCCGCTTCCGCCGCTTTTTGTGTAGTCGCCGCCGGTTTCGATTTGCTTTACGGCTTTCGTAAGGGTGGCGACGCCTTGGTCTATTGGTCGTCCGAAGTCGTCGTTCATAGGCGTTTAGTTTAGTGCGTCCCAGCCGCCGCTAGAGCCGCCTGCGCTGCCGCTGCTCTGCGCTGCGCCCTGCTGGATTATGTTCATGTAGTTTGCGAAGTGCTGGCGTACCGCTTGAAGGTTTGCGGTAAGCTGCGCCTTGCTCTGGCTCTGGTCGAGGGCCGCAATACTGTTCTGCAAGAGGCGTCCTTCGTTATCGGATACTGCGCCTAGTGCGCCGCCGGTAGGGGACGCTTCACGCATTGCCTGCAATGCCTGGAAGGCGACGACTGACTTGATAGTGCTGATCGTCGCACCTAGGTCATGCGCTGCTGTTCCTGGTACTGCGGTTAGAAGCGAGCCGAAGCCGGTCGTGAGGCCGTTGGTCTGTGAAAGTGCACGGTCGATTGCAGTAATGGCGTTTGTTGCCTGTGACTGCGCGTTCTGCACCTTCTGTGCGTTCGCTGCTGCCTCCTTCGCGCTCGTGGCGCTTGGGCCGCCGCTTGCTACTACGTTGCCGTTCGCGTCGTAGCGTATGTCGCCTGGGCTTAGGGTAAAGCCTGCTGCGCTAGTGCTGCTGTTTGCTGGTGCGGTGTACTTCGATGAGAACGCTCCCGTCTTAGGGTCGTACGTTCCATATGTCTGTCCCGCTCCTAGCGTGACGGCTTCCGGCTTCTGGTCCTTCTGGTAGCCGTACGTGAAGTCAATAAGGTTCTTCAAGCCTTCGCCCTGCGCGGTGCGGTAGTCGCTGTAGTTTCCTATTGCGTCCTGCAGCGGTCCGGCTATGAGCGCCTGGGAGCGCTGTAGCTGCGCCTGCTGGCCCGTGATGAATGGAAGCGGGATAGCCTGGCCTTCCGTGTTTACGTACGCCTGCGAGAAGCTGTCGTTGAGCTGCGATAGTCGCTTCTTCGCCTGCTTCTCTTCGTCGCTTGGATTTATCGTATCCTCGTAGCTCTTTAGGAGCTTATCTAGGTCGAGGCCGCCTGGTAGCGTCGGTGCTCCTGCGCCTGCTGCGTCGTATCCGTTTGTAGGGCTAGGCGTGTACGTAGGCGTCTGTCCCGCTCCCGAAGCAGCGTCGTAGCCTCCGTAGCTTGGTGCTGCGGGTGCTGGGGTAGCGAACGTAGAGGCCGGTGTAGACGGGCTAGTGAAGGATGAGAACGACGGCGCTGCTGGCGTTGAAGAGGTTGTGCGGCTCGCGCTCTCCGCTGCCTGCTGCTTGGGCGTCCCTGCCGGCGCTGGTGGCTTGTACGGCGCTACGGTAGAAGGCGTGACGGCTCCTGGTACTCCCGAGGTTGGCTTACCTGTCTTTACGCTCGTCTGGTTCGGTACGAGGCTCATACCGCCTCCGTTCGGTCCGGCTGGAATGTACGGTACGGTTCCCTTTGCTGCCGTTGCGTTCGCTGCTGCCGAGTAGGAAGCCTTTGCGTCGGCTGGGTTCACGTAGGACGCGTTTGCTCCTATACGTGGGTCTTTTACCGGCGTTGCGGCTACCTTTGGCGGGGTGTAGACGCTCATTTTCGGCGCTGCTGGTGGCGTGTATACGCTCCGGTTTGCCGAGGCGAGCGCTGAAGGCGATGACACGCCTACGCTGGTGTAGCTGCTCGTCTTTGGTATCGCGGGCGCGGTAAAGGCGCTCGTGATCGGCTTCAAGAGGCTGGAAAGCGCACTGGATAGAGAGGGAATGGCTAGGGACATACTCGTAAATTAGAGCCTCGGTACGAGGTTCGGGTTGATAATTTCTTCGCCGTCGTCGCCGCTGTCGATGACGAGGTCCGTAGTCGGCGAGCTCCATACGGACATAAGCTCTTTCACGCGGCCCGTCGGCGCCTGGCCTATGTTGCCTGGCTGGCCGTGCGCGCCTAGGAACGCTTCCGCACGCTTGTCTGCTTCTTTCTGCCAATACGTGCCTGCGGCCCATTGCCACGGTAGGTCTTGGAAGGCTTCTGGTAGAAGTGGCATTTGCCCTATCGTGTACGCTGCGGTTCCCGCGGCTATCGCAGTGCCTCCGTATGCGCGTACTAGGGTAAGCGTCGTCGCGTTAGTGACGCCGGCTATCTCGTACCATAGGCCGTCGCCTAGGTTCGCTGCGTCGCCGTAGGTTATACGAATGTAGCGACCAACCATTGCTGCGGTCCATGCGGTGCCGGTTCCTGTGACGGTAAGGCCGCCGTTAGCTACGGTCGTAATGGTTCCTGCTGTGTAGTCGGCTTGCGATAGGTCTATGACGCGGGACTTCTGCGTAATGAAAATACTACTGCCGCTGCTTGCGGGCGTAGGCCATATTCCTATCTGTCCGTTGAATACGAAGAAGGCCTCTGGTATGTCCGAGGTGTACTGGTTGATATTCAAAAGGTCCCAGCTATCGCGGTCCGGTACTTGGCCTAGGGTGTACACCATGTTGCTGCCTACGGGTGTAAATGCTACTGCGCGCACCTGGTCGCAGTCGTAGGGAAGTGCGTAGAACTGCTGGCTGGCGACGCTCGTTATCGTACGGCTGCGTTCTAGCCACGGCCAATCGCGTAGTGCGCAGAGGTGACGGTAGTCGTCGTTCGCTACCTGATCTAGATAGAGAAGGTTCGTGCTGTCGGAGTTTTTCGTCCAAACTCCTGCTAGTGCTCTGCCTTGTGAGTAGGATTTCATGGCTAGAAGGTTAGCTCTAATAAGACGGTCACATTCGCGACTGACGTTAGGGTTCCTGATGTTTTGAGTGCAACTCGGTCCCCTATCGCAAGTCCGCGATTGGCGAGCGTCGTGGTGAGGGACGCTGTTTGCACCGAGTTCGCCGTTGCTTTCAATGATAACGCGGTTCCGAGCATATTTGTGCCGCTTCCGGGCGCAGTTGTGGATGTGAGTTTTTCCACCTGTAGCGTCACGGAGCCGCCCGCTGTTCCGGCGGTCGCGTGTACCTCTCTTACGCTCTGCAACGTCATTATTGCTGGCGCTATAAAGAAGGTGCTGTAGTAGCCTGCCGTCGCTGCGTCTACGCTGGGTACGGTGTGTGCTAGGTATAGCGTTTTCTGGTCTATATCTACCCAGGACACTTTATTCATGTCGTAGCCGTTGTGAACGTGGAAGGCTAGCGGTGGGTTTTTCTGCAACTGCGAAACTACCTCCGCAAGCGACGCTGCGTAAGCTATTACTCCTTGTAGGTCTGTTGGTAGTTCGTCTGGCATAGGTCTATGGGTAGAGGCGTACCTCTAGAAGCTCGAGCGCTTCGTCGTTATTTCCGGTGCCGGTTAGCTCGACCTGTACCTGGATATTTTCTATATCGGTAAGGCCGACGTCGCTCTTGAACGAAGTGCTAGTTGCGTCCGTAGTGAAGGTTGCTAGCACGGTAAACGAACCGGATAGCTTCGTACGGTAGCTTACTCGTATCTGGCTGCTGCTTCCGCTCGTCGGCTGGTTGAGCTGTACTTCTAGCTGCGAGTAAGTTGATTTGTGCGTCTTGTCGCCGGCTTCGTATAGGGCGCTTTGCGCTACTGTTCCGAAACTTCCGTAGCGTGTCGTGCCTATGAGGTCCACGCCTCCGCTGTAGCCGAAGGTATAGAACTCGTCGCCGAAACCACTCATTGCCGATACTACCGCTGCTCCGGTGCTTGGCTGGTTGTCTATCGTCATATGCCCGTCTGGCGTTAGCTGCCAGGTTCCGCTATTGGCGGTGTTGTTCGGGCAATAGACACCTACAAGCAAGTTGCCGCTCTTTTCTCCTACGCCTCCCCATTGCACGTTTGGATTTCCGCTGCCGCTCGCGTACTCCGGTATCTTGCCGGCGAACACGACTATGGCTCCCTGCGTTTTATATATATTGCCGCGTATACCGTTCATTATGTAAACGGTGTTGTTGATGTTCTTCAAGCGGAATACGCCCTGCTCCGCGCAGTAGATAGGAAGGCCGAAGGACGGCGAGGAACGGTCCCACGGATATATTTTATTATTCGTGCCTCCTGCTACGAGTAGGTTTATTCCTAGCTGCTCTAGCCATACGGCCATTTCTCCTTGCGGGAGCGTTAGAGCGGAGCTGTTGAAGGTATACGTCGCTGGTGTTCCTGGTGCGAAAGTGCTGCCCGGTATCTCTTGTAGTGATCCTACTTGGCTGCCGTTGCAGAAGTACATTATGTTGTCGTCGCCGACCATAGTGTACTGGCTGTTGTAGTTCTGGCCCGTGACGCCCTGCCATGCAGTCGTCCATGCGCTATTGCCTACGGGGTCGCATAGGTAGGTCATGCTGCGTATATCGCATACGTCCATGAAAAGTGTGCGGTACGTAAAGAGATAGCGGCGATTTATGTTCGCTGTTTGGAAGGCGCATATACCCTGGCCTTTCGGTCCGCTTAGGCTGTTGCCGTCAAGTAGAAGTAGCTGGCCTGGGTAGTTCTGCGGTGCGTAGAACCAGACGCGGCCGTTCGTGTCGATATAGAAGCTCTGGCGTGCTGGTAGGTTGCTAGCTGCTGGCTGCGTCACGAAATTGTCCGGTAGGTTTATATCGCATTCCGCTCCTATCGGTCCTACGTCTACGGTCGCCATGGTGTGTGTGCCTGTGCCTGCAGTCGTAATATCTATATCTACTTCGCTAAAGCCGGTGCCTGTGCCGCCTCCGCAGTTCTTGATACACGTTGCGAGCTTGAAGGTACTCGCGCTCTTCATTATTAGAAAGTAGTTTGTGCCGGCCACTAGAGGCGCTGGGAGCGTACCCGTAGAAGTAAACGTGACGGCGACGTTCGTAGCTAGTGCAGCAAAAGCACCTACTAGTGTGCCTAGGTCGGTGGCTGGGTCGAAAGTGACGGTCGTAGAGCTTGCTACTGGGCTTATCTTCGCTGGCGCGTAGTTAGGTGTTAGGGCGCCGGTTGCTGCATCTACGCTGGCGTTGCGAACGAGCCCCATGCCCTGGTTAGGGCTTGCGGCCATTCCTTTCTGCCAGTCTTTGATGATTATCGGCTTTGCCATACTAGAAGAGTTTACTTAGTAAGAACTCTGCTATACCTAACGCTAGCACGCCTGCGCTTCCCCAGGTCACGATTTTCGTCACGGTTTTTTCCGTCTCTCTTATACGCTTCTCGTGGTCCTCGTGTACTTTCTCTCCGTCGGCTACTAGACGCTGAACGTCGCTCGTCTCTGCCTTATTCTTTTCTACTAAGGTGAGGCGTGCGGCGGTACTATCCTTCAACTCTTTTACGTCGTTCGTGACGCCTTCAAGTTTTGTTTTTATTTCGATTAGTAGGTCCCTCTCGTCTTGATTGAGGCCGGCTGTCCTTCGTGTTGTGGTCATATTTCTCATGGGATTTAGCCGACGCCCATTAGCTCGCGCGTTCCACCTCCGGTTGCGGCGGCTGCAACGAATGGGGCAATCGACATCCATACTCCGGTAGGTCCGTCCGACACGGTCGAGGAAACACCGACCGTAAGCGCTCCCGTAGATACGGTGCCGTTAGAGTCGCCGGCTATGTTTGCGGTGTCGCCCATTGGGTTTGGCGATAGGGCGGTTAGGTTCGTTATGCTGCGAGTACCGCCGTTATCCATGCGGCCTGCGCCGAATACCCAGCAGTTTGCTGCTACTACGGTTATTGTGGTGGAGCCGCTCGTTCCTGACGCTTCGGATAGTGCTGCGGTTGCGTCTGGCTGTCCTGCGGAAGCTGCGCCTGTATATGAGATTGAGTAGCCTCCTTCGCTGTAGGTTGAAGAAGCGTGAGTGACTTGAACGGTGTTTGCTCCGGTTGAAGGTCCTGTTTTGTAGTAGAGGTACTGGAAGTGTGCCGAGGTATATTGGGTTGCTACCGTGGCCTGCGTCATCGCTGCGCTGTTGTACGTAATACCGCTCACACCAATGCTGCTTTCTGTTCCGGCCCATACTATCAAGATTAGGTTGCTGCCGGTGCACGTATGGCTCCATGACGGGCCTGTGCTTACGCCTCCTGCGGAACCGTTCACGGTCGTATCGCGCGCTATTGCGAACATATAGCCGGTAGGTGCCGGTATAAAGAACGGCATACCTGCTGTTTCCATAACAGGTACGTAGATACGTATTTTCGGCATTTCCAGGCTTTTTATAGCCTGGCGTACTATCGTCTCGAAGTGTGCTACGGCCGCCTCGAATGTATAGAAAGCGTGGCCTTCTATTCCGTCCTCGGTAATCCATGACGCTGCTTCGCGTCGTATCGTATCGCCTACGCCTGCTGGTCCATATGCTTTCCAAAATACTAGCTCGAAGAGGCGAAAGACGTTGTGCGTCCAGCTATTGTCCGACCACACTATCCCTGGAAGGTAGCGGTCGCGGCCCGTTATCTTTGCTAGTAGTTGAGGAAGGAAGAACATGGTCTAGAGGTTGTTTACGGTGAGTGCAGTTATGATGATTGACGCCACTGACGCAGAACACGTTGCGGTCCATGCGCTGTTAGCGGTGCTCTGCTTTATTCCGTCGCCCGCTGGGAGCATGAAGCCTCGCGTCTCTCCTGCTGGTACGGCAATGTTGAGGCGGGTAGTACCGGCCGTGACGTCTTTGATAGCGACGTTTATTGCGGTAGCGGAAGTGTTGGTGACGATAAGTCCGTAGAGGTCTGCAAACACCGAGGCGCCGGCTGCTGTGACGATAGTCGTTTCTGTCGTACTAGATGTAATGGTCGTGACCTGGTTGTTTTTTAGATCGCGTACTGCGCCTACAGTCACGAGCTTGCCTAGCTTGTCTGCCATGAGGCCAACTAGATTGCCTCCCGTTGCTGCGGTAGGGTTTGCGGTTGAAGCTAGCGCGCCAAAGTAGCGGGCGGTCGCTGGTACTGCGGCGCCGGTTGCCGAGCCTCCAATAGTAGGGGCTGCGGTGTTATCGCTCGCTATTGCTACGCGGAGTACACCAGCGCTTGCCGTACCGTTGTTAGTCGCAATCGCGTTTCCTGCAAACTGCGATAGGCTCGTGACGGTTGAAACTGTTGTGACTGCCGTGACGGTTGATACCGTAGTCACGGTTCCTACGGTCGTGACGGTGGCAAGGGTCTGCGCTGCTGCGATGTTTATCGTACCGATAACCTTCGTGGTTTCTGCTGCGAGTACGACGCCGAGATTGTTGTTTGCGTCTACGTTCGCGCCGCGGGTGTTGCCCGCTGCGTCCATGATGACTTGGCGCTGGCGTCCCTTGCTATCGAGCTGGATGCCGACGCTCTGGCCCGTTGTAGGACTTGGCTCTGTCGAGTTGTAAATGCCGAGGCCGAGTACGCCGTTTGCTGGCGCCGTTGCCGCGGTATTTACGCCGTCGAGTATTGCTCCCGCGTTGCCGAGGAGGCGAATAGTACCTATGACTTTCGTCGTTTCGGCTGCTAGCGTCGCTGCTACTGGGATTGAAGCTTGGTTAGAGGCGAGCGTGACCGGAATAGAAGCCGCCATGGTCTGCTGGCCCAGGAGTTCGACGCCTGCCGCTGTGCGCAGGTTGATGTGCATGCCGCGGTTTGCCGTGATCGCTACTGCGGCTGCGCGTCCGTCCGTCACGGCGTCTATCGTCGAGTGGTAGAAGCCCATGGTAGGCGTACCAGTCGAGGTTCCTGCCGTAAATGCGCTGTTGTCGGTCGTTCCTCCGACTGAAAGCGAACCGGTCACGCGAAGCTGGCCCGAGTTGTCTACCGAGAGAAGCACCTGACGTCCTTCCGTCCAGGTCGGAGCGGCTGCACTCGCTACTGCCGTAAGGGCACCGAGGTTGTCGTTGGTCGGAGCGGCTGCATTGTTCGATTTGCTGCCGCTTAGGCCTGATATTGAAATGCTGCCCGATATAAGCAGGGCGTGCGTGGCTGGGTCGCCCCATACGACTACGTCGGCGCCGTCGCCTGCGTTGCTCTTTACGATGAGCGACGGGGTGTAGTTCGTGTTGCTTCGGTCGGTGTTGTTGGGTGCCATATTTTATTTTCTAAATTGCTGCTCGGTTCTCGTGAGGGCTTCGTAGCGAGACTTGATCTCACGGTCCTTTTCCTGGTAATCGAACTCGCGCTTGGCGAAGGTAGCCTGTTGGTCCGCGACGGAACGCTCGCGTCCGGCTACTGCTTCTTCCCTATGCGCTATAGCGTCCTCGACTGCCTGCTGCTTCTCGTACCAGGCTGCCTTCTCTGCTTCGAATGTTTCGCGGTCTGCGTTTAGATTGCGCTCGCGGTCGTCCAGGGCTACGTCTCGGTCCGTATTCCTAGCTTCGCGACGAGCTGCCTCCGTCTCGCGCTCGACTAGGTCGCTTTCGCGAGTATCGAGGGCGGCTTCGCGTTTGTCTGCTATTTCTATTCTAGTGTCGGCCTCTTCGTTCTTAGTACGAGCTTCTGCTAGCGCTTTTTCTGCCGCTTCCTTGATTGGTAGTATCGGCTTCATTAGCTCTGCGCGTTCTTCTCGTAAAAATACGAGCGAGTCCTCTACCCTAGTCGCTTCGGCTGCAGCTATATCTTTTCTAGCTTGCGCCTCTTTTGCGTAGTCCTCTACATCGGTGTCTATGCGCTCTTTCTCATTCTTCTCTTCTTCGCGTAGATCGTTGATGCTTTTTACCAGACGTTCTTCCTCCATAGCCATGCCGGAAATGCGCGCACCTTGTTCGGTGCGTGCCTGCGTCCGGCTTTTTTCTATGCTGTCGGGAGTAAGAATATCCATGGTGGTTGCTAGAGGATTGAACCGTTGATGTTCGCTTTGCAGGCGGCCGTCCCGTCGATAGTGACGCTTATGTCTGCTCCTATTGAGCTGACGAGCGGATTTATCTGGAAGTTTCGGCCGTATGCGGCTGCGCCCACGATGTCCTGCCAAATAACGGTAGTGCCGTCTTTGACGAGGATTATCGAGCCGGCTTTATCGGAGCTGGCCGATATATCGGTGACGTAGGTACGCTTGCCAGCTGTTCCCGTAATGGTCGCAACTGCACTCGTCGTTCCGGTCGCTGTCTGTGACGTTCGCTGCCCGTTATCTGTAGGTGCCATAAGTTATTGTCCTAGGGCAAAGCCACTTTCTTCTTCCTCGCCGTCGTCTGGTCCGGTAATTACTGTTGCGCCTTCCTCTGCTACGGGTGCTGCGTTAGCGGCTGCTTGCGCTGCTGCTGGTGAGCCTTGTGTTAGAGGTGCTGGTGCTTCGGTTTTTACGTCCATTGAAGGTTCGTTTGCCGCGGTTGAAATGAGTCCGTCGATGTCGTCCTCTTCCTTCTCTACGGTCTGGCCTATGAATGCTTTGTTGAACAGCTCCATAAATGCTGGCTGGTCTGCTGGGAACTTAGGCGACGTTGCCGTCTCTTTTCCTATCTTGATCAGCTCGCGATTAGTGAGGTGCTTTGCAAAGTGTTCTGCTAGGTACTCCGGCATTACTGCACGGTAGCCTGGTTCGAAGGTTTTACCCTTGCCGTTCCAGTGGCCTACGAATGCTTCGTCGGTCCAGTTGATGAAAGTAGCGTTTGTCATTTTAGTAGTGGGCGCCGTTGGGGTGAGTGCGGCTTATTGTTAGCACCCCTTACGCACACGAAGCCGCGCTAGGCGGCTTCGGTTGAAGCCGGAGTGCTTTCGCCTTCCTGGCTATCGCCTTCGGTTGCTGGTGCGGTTTCCGCTCCTTCTTCCTGTGGCTTGTTTTCCTCGGTCTGCTCGCCTTCCGGCGCGGTTTCCTCGGTAGTGGTTTCCGTAGTTTCCGGTGCTACCTCGGTTGCCTCTTCGGCGTCCTCGGCTGGCACTTCTACTTCTACGATTTCTTCTACTACGACGGGTGCGTTGCAGCGGGTGCAAGTTTCGTCGGAGGGAAGGACTACATGGCCGTTAGGGCATACGTTGTCTTGCATAGTAGTGCGGCTAGTGGGTAATCCTCTCGCTTTCATCGCACGGCCCGGTGAGGCCGTGAGTGAAAGCGCGAGGCTTGCTTATCCGATGATGAGCTTGACTGCACCGTACTCGGTATCTGCGATACCGGATACTGCGTAGCCAACGACGGCCTGAAGGTCGGCTGCGTCTGCGCCTGGCTCTACTGCTCCTGCAACCGCGTTAGACGCGATGAGGGTAGTACCAGTCGTAATCGCGCCGTCCGCGAGGACAGCCGCAGTTCCGAGGACCTGGAGCCAGCCATAAGAGGCGATAGCTACCGGGTAGACGGCGACACCAATAGGTGCGCTCGTAGCAGCCGCCGGGTTGACGATGACGCTATCGAACGCGTTCTTGATGATGTCGATACGGCTCGAGGTCGTAAGCGCCACCTGGATAGGGTCGGCCAGGGTGAAGGTAGGGGCTGCTGCCGTGAAGGCAGCGTGGCCGCTAATCTTGTACTGGTATCCGACGCCTGGGGTGACGGTTATGATCGCGTATCCGTTCGCGTACTGGTTCGCAGTGACCGTCACGGTCGAAGTAGAGACGAGGGCGGTGTCGCCGACGGCTGCTGCTACTGCCGTGAGGTTCTGGTCGCCGGTCACCTGCGCGCTAGCCTGCTGGAGCTTACCTGCAACGAGTGCGGTAGCGCCTGCGAGGGCGTAGCGGTAGGAACGACCGTCGTTCGCCTGGACGAGCTCGCCAAGGTTGTGAAGCTGGGTCGTGCTCGAAGAGAGCAACGGCTGTGCTACAACCTGTGGGCCGGAGCCAGTGAGTTGAGTTGAAGTCATGGTGTTAGTAAGGAATTAGGTGACTAAGCGGCGGTCGTGACGGCCGTCCAGGTCGTAGCGCCGTCGGTGTTGATGTACATGCGCGTCGAGGTCGATGACCCAGTCGTGTTGATGTACAGCGAAGCCTTGGGAGCTGCGAAGGTCGGAGCGCCTGCGCCAATGAAGATGCCGATGCCGGCGTCTCGGAGTGCGGGGATGTTTTCAGCGAGGTTGCGTGCCATATAGTAGGACGTTATCGCCGATTAGATACCCGTAATGGTGGTCTGCTTTCCGTGACGCTTCGGGTTCGTAGTGATGAACTGTCCACCGAAGTAAACGTGTCCAACGACCGAAGCCGAGTTAGCAGGGACAATCCAGTCGCTCCAAGAGAAGCCGAGGCCGATTGGTGCGTCGTAGTCGTTTCCTTCCACCTGTGACTTGTAGGCCACTGGCTTTGCGAACTTGTAAGGAAGCGCCATGAACTCGAGGTAGTCCTCGTTCAGCATTTGGAAGGTGCCGGACGGACACTTCTCGTCCATGAGGACTGGCTTACCGGCGTAGAAGAGCGCGGTGAAGCCCGTACCACCGGAGAGGCCCTTGACGGTGCCTACGTCCTTGGTGATACGCTCCTGCGGACGAAGAAGCTGTCCGTAGAAGTTGAAGATTGCCTCCGTCGTGTAGATAGCCGTAGGCTTCTGCGCGCCGGAAGTGACGCTGATCCAAAGAGTGTCCACGCCTGCGAGCGAAAGTGTCGCGTTGGCGGTGACTACACCCTTGAGGGTTGGGTAGGTCGCGCGGCTAAGACCACCGATAGTTGCAACGGAAGTACCGTCGTCTACAAGTGCTGCTAGGCCGAGTGGGTCCTTACCGCTGTTGCCCGTACCGTCGGCGTAGAAGATAGTACCGAGGTCGTCGGCCATATCCTCCGTGTCGGACTGGATAGTGAGCTTCATCAGGTCGAGGATTTTTGCGTCGGTGTCTGCTACCGAAAGCTCGTCGCCTGGGAGGGCGCAAGTGATCTGGTAGAAGGACGGGGTGTACTCCATGAACTGACGGTTGTCGGTTGCCGAGGTTGAGAAAGTATCAAAACCGCGGAACGACGTACCAGTCGTGTTCTTGGATACCTTTACCGGCACACGGTAAGTACGACCGCTCCACTTCTTGGAGCCGCGTACGATGCGCTGGAAAAGGACGTTGCTGTTGAGGACGGTATCGACGACGAATGGCAGGTATTCAGTCTGCACGGTCGTCTGGATGCGCTGTCCGTATAGTTCAGTCATGGTTGGTAAGAATTAGGGAGTAGTGGCTGGGTAATGCCGGTTTAGTCGCTACCAAGGACGCTTATTTCCTTTGAAATCTGCGCTGGTTTTGAAAGGTGCCGGCTGCGTTTCGGCGCGCTGCTCGCTGGTAGTCTCGGCTGCTTCTCGCTTTTTGGCGGTAGCTGCCGGCTTCGGTGCTGGGGCTGCCTGGCTTCCTGCTGTCATAAGACGGTAGGCTGCTCGGTAGTTCCAACGTCCCTGCGTATCAACGAGCTGGTTGTCGAACGCGACCTTGAAGAGCTTCTCTGCGTCGATTTTGGTTCCCGCTGGATTGAGGGACCTGTCGGTTTCAATCGCGCTTACCTCGCTTTGGAGCCACTGTGTAGCGTCCTCTACTGCTTTCTGCGACTGGGTTCCTTCGGACTTGAGGCGCTCGTATGCACGGTCCTCTGCAGTCTTTAGTTCCTGGTCACGGTCTGCGCGGTAGGCGTCCCATTGGGCTTGGTCGCCGCCGAACCATGCTGGTATCTGCGTAGCTTCTGCGTTTTGCTTGCGCGCTTCGCCGAACTCTTTGCGGATGCCAGTAATGGCTTCGGTGAGTTCCGTCTGGTGTCGAACTTCCTGATCGTTGAACCGTTTGGTCCAGCTCTCTTCGCGTTCTTTCCAGGCTGGGTGCTCGTGGAAGGGAGGGTCTTTTGGTGCACCTTGACTATTGTCCCCGTCAGGTGATTGGGTATCGTCCTCCTGATTTTCGTTTTCCGGGGGCGAACCGGCCGAGGTTGTCTCTTCGGTGTTTTCAGCTTCGAAAGCTGGCTGGCCTTCGCGCTGAAATCCTGCGCCTGTGGTATCTGTCATAATGATTTTATGATGAATGTATTAGGGCTGAAAGGTACATTGTGTGGATAAGCTACTCTTCGCCTTCGGCCGTTTCTTCTTCGGCTGGCTCTCCCATATCTTCTGCACCTATCTTTCGGATTTCAAACTCGGCGGTGTTGTCGTATCTTCCGATACGCAGGCCGACCATTTTCAATTCCGTTTCTACCTTGTACGAGGTTCCTACTTTCCACTTCTTTGCTTCGGGTAGGGTGTCTAGGTCGATGTTGATACGTGGGTAGACTGGCTCCGGCTTACTCTTCTTCAAGCCTTTGCCGGGGCCGCCACCTATCATGTACGGGTCGCTCTCTTTTGGTTTTACGTTTCGCATAGGTTATTGCGTGACTGGTAATGCTGGCTGCCCGTCTGGCGTTGGTTCCCCGTCGCTAGGTCCGGCCGGTGCCGTCGGTGGCGCTTTCGCCACTTCTTTTGCGTGCTGTAGAGCCATGTGGTCTAGGAGCTGCTCTGGCGTTATCTGTATGCCTGCCTGTGCGAGCATTTGTATTTGCGCTTCTGGCGGCAGGTCCTTGAAGTTTATGCTTTCGCTTGGTGGCTTCTGCTCGCCCTGTGCGGCGGCTGCGGCTGCGTCCTGTTTCATCTTCACTACCTGCTGCACGCGTGGGTCATTCTCGTAGAGTATTTCCGGTGCGTTTATTTCGAGCCAGGCGTTTGCTGCTAGCTCTTCCGGGTTCGGCTTGTCTAGCGCTTTGTAGAGGTCGATGAGCGCCATTTTGCCGCCGCCTGCTAGTTCCATAGCCTGGTTAGCTATCGTCGTGCTGTCCTTTGGAAGTAGGGAGCCTTCCTTGACGCTAACGCGCACGCGAGGTGGTATTACGCCTTGTGCGAAAAACTCCTGGAAGCGATCGTCGTAGACGTAAAGGAGCTGCACTATCCAGTTGAAAATATCCTCGGCGAACTGCTCTAAGTATTCGCTAATACCGCCGCCTATACGGTCCGTATCTGCTCCCTTCGTAATGAGCTTTCCGCGTACGGTGCTATCGCCTGCGAGGCCGCTTGGAATAAGTCCGGTGATACCGAACACGCCCTTTACTCGTGCGCGCTTATCGTTGAGGTCGTTGTATACGTCGGCTGGAAGGCCTGGTGTTGGTGGGCGCCATACGGCTTCCGACGGACTTCCGTCTGGAATAGCGACGACTCCACGCTTACGTAGCGCTGCGGTGACGCCCTTTGCCTGCTGCTGCGTGAGGCCGGAGCGTGCAAGCGAGACAACCATGCCGTTGTTCATGTCGTCGGCGTTGTTGTCTATCTGGCGGTTGCGCTTGTTGATGATGTCCTGCATTGCGAGGTTCTGGCCGATGAGGCTCGTCTCGTCTACAGGCTTCTTTCCTAGGTTGTACGTGGAAATAAGAACGTACGGCACCTTGCGCGCGCGGAAGTGGTTTATGCCCTTGCGAGGCTCTGGCTTCATTGGTGCCTCTGGTACGGTTCCGTCCTGTGGGTTTGCTAGCTGTGGAAGCGTAGGCATGCCCGGCTGTGGCTCTGGTGCCTGCTCTGCTACGGGTGCTGCTGCCGGTGCTCCTTGTGGGAATACCGGGTTTTCTTCAACTATATTCTCTGGCTGCTCGTCTATAGCCTGCTCGTCGTAGTTCCAGTGCGGGTTGCGGCGCTTACGGAGGACCTTGCTGCCGAGCTTCCAAAACATATAATTCGGCGTCCACCATTCGATGAACTGTATGGAGGTGCCTAGCTCGTTTTTACACGCGGCTAGGATTACTTCTTTGCTTGCTTCTGCGTCTGGCTCGTTTGATATGAGTTCCAAAAGGCGTGAGGCTGGAAGCTTGCGGTACTCGCCTAGGCGATCGCCACTGTATCCGTCCTCGTCTACTACGGCGTCCGGGTCGAGAATGAGCTTTTGCGGTCGCGTCACTTTTACCTGCGGAATGTCTCTATCTATATCCCATGAAAGTTTGACTGCACCGAGTAGGTACATTTCCTTGTGTCGTGCTGCGCCCTTCAACTTCAAGCGAAGGCGAAGGTCGTCGGCTAGCTCTCCGAGTTCGAGCTGCAAGGCGTGTGCGTATTGAATATGTTCCTCGGTCTGCTCTACGCCGACGGGAAGCTCCACCATGGTTTCCGGGTTGCGGCGTGTCGCTTGTGGTAGGTACGTTTCGAGTGCTTCAAAGATGACGTTATCTACCATTGCGCGGCTCTTGTCTGCCTGCGGTCGGTCGAACTGCTTACCCTTCCAGTAGTCCTCATTTTCTACTCCCTGCTCTACCCATGCTGCTTTGGTTGGGCTGTCGTTCCAGGCGTGCTCCCATGTATCGGAAAGCTCGACGAGCTCCGTCTCGTCCATGTCTAGCTTTAGCTCCGGCAATATATCGCCTACGGCTCCCTCTAGTGTCTCTTCTGCGTCTTGATTTTGAAACGGTTTATTTACCTTCCGCGCTAGCGAGTAGAAGGCTTCTAGTATGACGTTTCGTGGTCTTGCCATATGGGAGGTGGGTTAGGCCTCCATTCTGTGCGTCGGCGCTTCTGGCGACGCCGCTCGATAACTCGAGGCCGCACGGTAATAAAGTTAGGGGCACGTTGGGCCGCCGGAGGTCGATACGTCGGCTTCTCTTCATCGTAGCACCATATTGAAAATGCTCATCACGCCCGCCATTGACGGGTGTGTATAAGTTTTGTGGACCTGGCGAGAGTTGAACTCGCGTCCGAACCGCTTTTGGCACTACCGTCTACATACTTGTCCGCGTACCTCGCGGCCGGTCTGCTCTTGCGAGCGTTTGGGGTCGTGTACCCTCCACCAAGTCTTGATGCCTTTCGGCAAATACCTGCGCGCTAGAGACTAAGTAGCGCTACCTGTTTATTACGCCCCTAGTTGCCCGGCGGTCCGGCTACTAGGCACGGCTGCTACGCGTAAACGCGGTCAGCAAGTACGTCTGCAACGGTGTTGTAGAACGGACTCTTGAAAGACGTTTTGTCGTTTCTTTTTGCCGGGAGGTTGAAAAGGCGCCCGGCGTTCTTTGTATGCAAGTAGTGTCAATGTGCGGCCGTCAAAGCCTGGCAGGCCCATGTTGGGTAGGTATCGGAACCGCTATCGCTGTTTTATACCAATGCAGTGAGTTTTGAGATACGTTCCTTTCCTTCCCTATCCTATTGTCTCACGGGTTCTTCACGGTGCGAGTGCCACGCTGGGGACATACCCACTAACTTCTTGCCTCGCATGAATATCCCTAATACCGGCGGCCTCGTTTTCCGTATCTCTGGCTTTATTTTCTTTCTAATGACTTCCCTTGCAGCGTTCGGCATTACTGCGTTTAGTGGTCCCTTCCTTGGTATCGTCGCGCTTATTGCCGGTATCGCTCTTCTCATTGGTATCTAAAAAGTACCGCTCCCCAGGTTTGTTTAGGGAGCGGAGATAGGGACCACCTCCTTTCAGTCGATGAAGTATCGGTTGCTAGGGAGCGCGCGCCATAGGCCGCGTGCGTACCAGATGCCGAATACGGCAATGGCTGCGTAGATCATTGGCGTGGCCTTTCTTCGAGGGGAAGGTGTTGCTGTTCACGCTCTTGGCGCGGTAGTGCCATCGGGAGTATCTGCTGCACTTCTCGTGTTCTCGAGCCACAGTAGCACTCCTTCTCGGTATCACTCGCGGGCTGCGAGCAGCGTAGGCATATTCTCATTTCGATGTCCTCCTTCTACCCGTAGTATGCGGCCGGGCGCTCTATGCGTGTACGGTTATCCACCTATCCGCGCCAGTCGTAATCGTCGTCGTCGCCTTCGTCTATTACTCCTACGCCTACTTTGAATAGCTCCGCGGGATTGAAGGACGCGGTGCCGTCTGCGTTTATCATGTAGCTGTTTGCGTCGGCTTGCGGTGCTACTCCTACTATCGAGCCGCTACCGCCGAAGCGTGATACTCCGACGCGCCAGTAAATAGTGGCATGTACCCAGTCGTCTCTACCGTCGCGTAGCCATTTGAACTGCGGTACGCCGAGCGTGTCCTCTTCCCATACGCGGTAAATATGCGACCAGTGGAGCCAGTAGTCATGCCAGTCTGCTCTGGTTCCGTTGTAGAGCTTGAAGCGCTTATCCTTCGCCTCGTCGATGACAAGCTGTAGGGTACGGTTGCGGTCTACGTGTACGGTTCCGCTCTCGTCCTTCTCGCCCCAGCGTATTAGCTGCATGGTCTTGCGGTCGCGTGCGTAGTGGCATAGGTAGACGCGTCCGGGGTACTTCTTGCGAAGATTGCGGGCGCCGATAATATCGCCTCCCTGGTCTATGACCATGATTGCGTTAGGAAACTTCACTAGGAAGTATTCGAGGCTATCTTTGAGTAGCACTTCCTTCTTCGGGTCGTCCGGTCCGGTAGGTGTATACGCTTCGTACTGCTGCATTTGTCCAAAGCCTAGGAGGCCTTGCTTGTTGCCTACTACGTAGCGGAGGTATATGCCGGTATCTACGCCGACGACTATACGACCGTCGTATCGGTTCGCCTCTGCGGTAATGAGGTCGAGTATCGTATCTTCCTCCACGGTGTTGCCGCTACCGCTAAATGGCATGCCGAGGACTTTGTTATAGAAGAAGTCCATGGTCTGCTTTCCTTCCAGCACTTCTTGGTGCTTGGCGATTATTTCTTTCGCCGTCACCCAGGCGCACATGAGCAGGCTGATGTGGTAGCCGCTGAACTCTGCGCCTATTTTATCCTTGCGTGCTACCCAGCGTCCTACGGCTCGGTCCTTATCGCGTAGCTCGCCTCCGCATTTCTTGCATACGAAAATACCGCGGGCAATATCTATACTCATCTTCTTCGGGTTCTCGGTGTCCCAGGTTAGGTACTGCTCTTTCTTACAGTGAGGGCAGCGTATAAACCACTCTTTCATGTCGCTTACTTTCCATGACTGGTCTACGCCCTTATTCGGTACGCTAGGGTGGCTGAAAATATGTCGCTGCTTGTGCTTTGAGTGCTGCAAACGGGCGGGGAAGTCTGCAATGACGGATAACTTCGAGCTATCTATCTCGTCGTGCACCAACCGGTCGGCCGTAATCATGATCGCCGCCTTCTTGGTCCACGTACCGCGGAAGTATTCGTAGCTCTGGCCTATTTGCTTCTGCTCGATACTATCCTTATCGGCTACGTCCTCTAGCATGCACGGGTTGTTCGCGATGATGCGGTTTACCTTACCGCTTACGAACGTGTTTACGTCGCCGTCGGTAGGCAGCGTGTAAATAATATCTAGCTTGTCTCGCTTCGCGTCGTAGTGGTTTTTTATTACCTGCACCGTACTCATTCCAACCTGTGCAGGCTTCATTACGCAGATATTCCTACTGCGGTCTGCGTATATATCGTATTGGAAAAGGTGGTCGCCGAACTCGATAGGGTCGCCCTTCTCGTTCTTTATGGCGTTCTCTCGTATCCAGGCGTGGATACTTACATTAGCCAGCGTGCTCATGCTCGTCGTCGTTAGGTCCGATGACTAGCTTGCCGGGTATCGCTACTTCTACGAGGCCGTCGGCCCACGCTTTGCGTACCTGCCCGCAGAGTGCGCATACGACGAGGACGCCTAGCGTCATGTCGTGAAAGCGTACGGCTCCGGGTCGCGCTTTGTTTATCGTATCTACTGCGAAAAAGGCGTGCGTGTGTGTCATGCGAATTTTGGTGCTAGGTCTTTTATAGTAGCCTGCGCTTCGGCTATTGAAATAGGGAGGCCGTACATGCTTGCGTATGAGCCTGCTAGCTGGAATAGGAAACGTGCGCGCTTGTCTCGGTTCTTTTCCTGTCCGCAGTAGAAGCCGTACTGTACGCCGTATGCTTGTGCCTCTTGCTCTGCGCGGAAGGTGTCGTCGGTTAGTGCGCGGTTCCACCATTCGTCTGCGCCTATCTCGTTCTGCTGGCGTATGTGTGTCGCTTCGTGCGCTATTACGTGATCGCTAATGCGGTCGCCTCCTGGGTTGTATATTACGCCGTCGTAGGTCCATACGGTATGTAGTGGGTCTATCTTGAAGCGTTGCAGGCAGGCGCCGTATATCCAGTCGGGCGGTGGGGTATGCGCTACTTTTATTTCTCCAGCGTTCATATTCTCTTCAGTATACACCTCTTATTCTATGGCGAGCCGCGGTTATCCCCGCGGTGGGAGTTAGGGACACTCCGCTTTCATGGCTGGTCGTTTCTTTTCCTTTACGGAGATTGAGCGTTTCTAGCGGTATCGTAAATAAACCGCCGAACCTGGGGCCGCGTTGAGGGACGCGGCTTTGGCTGTTATAGAGGCATGACGTTCACTCGCACACTTTCTTCGCGCTGCGGGTCTACGTGTTCCTCTACGCCGAATGCTCGTACGTATCGGTCGTTCTCTATTACGCCGGCCTTCTGCAGTACGTCTAGTAGCGTAGTGAAGGCGTTGTCTAGGTCAATATGCTCGTCGTGTACGAAAAACTCCGCTATCACACGTAGGCGCTTCTTGCCCTGTATCGGCTTTAGGTCTAGACGGTGCTTGCTTGCCTGCGCCTGTATTACCAGGGCGTCTATGTCTGCCTGTATCTGGCTCGGTAGGTAGTGCTTGCCGCCGGCGCGCGCTTTCCATGCGTTCTTCTTCGAGGGTACGCGGCCCTGTAGGATTAGTTCGATCATGTGAGTTTGTTGCAAGTGCATTGCCCTGGCGTCTTTGCGTACTGTTTGCAGCGTGGGTGATGTTTCGCTATCGCTTCGTATAGACTTTGCATATTCTCCTTCGTAATCTTTCCTCCGTCTACTATCCATTTCCCGTCCGGGTGGTATAGGCCGCAGCGTTCACACCACTGGCCGTCAAACTCGCCGACGTACATACCTTCTAGCCATAGCCATTTATGCCCTAATATTCTGCAAATAAGTTTCTTCATCGTATGCAAATTACTATGCCTGCCTTTGCTAGTGCGTCCCGTAGGTTTAGGCCTTCGTTGTGCATGAGCCTGTCTACGTATACGCGCTTGAAGGTCGGTAGCTTCTCGTAAATAAATATGCGTAGTGTCTGTTCGTCGCCTTGCCGCGCTTTCTTTTCTATCGCGTCCATTTCCTCTATCAACGGCTGGTCTAGAAGTCCCATAGCTATAGTGGGTAGAACGGTAGCCAGTAAGCGAACGCTATACGGAAGGCGTACTGTAGCGTCGAGCCACACATTGCCTCCCAGCCTTCTTTATCGAGCTGTTTGTACCGCTTGAATATAACGAACTCGAAAGCGTACCAGCCGTTCTCGAAGTATCGCTGTGGGAATGCGTTGCGTCCTATTGCGAGCTTCCAATACCGCTTGCCTTCTGGTAGTGCTGCGCCTCTGTCTTTTGGTAGGTTGCCTAGTCTCATATCATTCGACGTCGTTCTTACTTTTCGGTGTTAGGCCGAAAACCATTACGACCACTATCGCTATACCCCAGTGGCCGTGAAGCGTGAGGTAGATAGCTGCGGCAATAGTGCCGATATTCTGTATTACTGCGCTTAGAGGCATATATCTATTATAGCGAGCCGTCGCTTCACTGGCTATTCATGTACCTGTGTATATCATCTTCTATATGCAAATGCGTATCCTCGGCGAGTTCGTCCATATCTTTGCTCGGTTGTCCTTCTGCCTGTTGGCGGTAGAGGTCATCGTGCTGTCGCTGAAAGTAGCGCACCCATTCTAGACGCATTGGTTCGTGCTCCGGGCAGCCGCATAGGTCCCATGGACGGGTATCGCTTATCTTGTTCTCGAACGCTACCGGCACTATTACCGTAGTGTGTTTTGTCATAGGCCTATCCATGCTAGTAGGCGCTGTAGCCAGGTACGCTTCGGTACTGACGGTTGTGCCTCTGCGTGTCGCTTTTTCATCTCTAGTGCTATGCGGTGTCGCTCTATGCGCTTTCGCTTTCTCTCGGCTATTAGGTACTCGCGTAGCTGCTCTAGTTTCTCTACGGCTCTCTGCGCTTCCCGTACTGTAAATATGTTGTAGAAGTGTGCGCTACGTTCGCTTACTTCTAGTCGCTCGGCTAGCATGCGGTATACGCTGCTCTTGCTCCAGCCTTTCTTTACCAGGTCGTCGATTATGTCATGGCCTTCCTGCTTTAGTGCGCGGAGGCTCTGCATGTCGCGCTTTACCCCGGCCATAGCTAGGGTTGCTTTAGCCTCTCTTCCACTATCGCTTGGCGTAGTTTCTCTTCGTACTCTAGGCCTAGCTGCTTGATCGCTTCGTCGTCCTTGCCGGTCGGCGTCTCTATCTTGCCGCTGTGCTCTGTTTTCTGCTTCGTGGCGAACTCATCGCTACGCTTACGCTCTATGTACCAGCGTGCGTTATCGGCTGTCTTTAGTCCCTGCACTATCGTCTGTCGTGCCGTGAGTATCGGCGTTAGGCGTAGGCGCTCTAGTTCCTCGAATGGTTCGGGGTTTTCTTTTTTCCAGTTGTAATACGTAGAGGCGTGTATACCCGCGTAAAAGCTGGCTTCTTCTATTGTTGCGTCTATGGAAAAGGCCTGGCGTAGCCTTTCTAGAACTTCTGGCGTTTGCTTGCTTAGGGACGCTGCTATTTTTGCGTTCTTCTGCTCGCGCTTAGTAGGCCTTCCACCTACGTTCTTTATCGGTGTTGCTGTTGCGTCCTGTGTCGGTCCGCTTAGGGGTAGGTACTCCATACCCCATTAGGTTAGCGCATGTAGCCGGTAAATGTGATTTTGCGTCCAGTGGATAGTCCTGCTTGGCGTGCGCGTGCTGCTAGCTCTTTGTTGAGCGTATCTAAGTAGGGTTGCGCGTAGTCCTTGGCCTGGTCGTAGGTAATGCGACCTATAGCCATGGCGTACTTTATCTGGTCCAGCTTCTCCTTGGCGTTCTGTGCTGGTGTCTTTTCCATAGGCTAGCGTGGGTCGAGGCCAAGTATCTTGCGTACTTCTGCTTCGGTAGGCTTCATATTCTCTTCCCAGTATTCGGCTATAGTGCCTTCCGAAAAGTCCGAAGTATTGTCTAGGTTCATCGGCGCTACGTATACGTCCTGGTCGCCTAGCTGGCTCCAAAATACCGAGCCTGCTTCTTCGCACCAGTATATCTTTAGTACCTCGTTCATAGGCTAGGCGCGGGGCGCTATTACTTCGGTCCAGGTCGTGCCGAATAGGGCAGTAATGCGCTTCATCTGGTCGTCGCTTATAGTCTTGGTTCCTATAAGGCCGGCTAGCTTTGCTGCGGTTGCTGGGTCTGCTACGTACATTAGCTCGTTGCCGTATACGTTCTTGCGGTAGTAGTTGATGTTTAGGTTCGCTTTCATATCTCGTTCGCTTTAGGGGTATATATGAAGTATAGCGAGCCGCCGCTAGCTGTCGAGGGGCCTTACCAGGGCCAGTGGAGGGGATAACGTGCGGGGTACTCATATGGTCATTTCAGTCTTTACTATCACGAACTCCTTGCGTATCTGGTCTATATCGCCCTTGTAGAACACGAGGACGTTCTCGTGCTCCTGTACTACTTGCGGTAGGTTGGCGTATGCCTCTGCTACCTTGCCTGCTTCGTTCTTGAAAAAGCAAAGGACGTTCTGGTGTACCTTTACCACCTTGCGGTTTTGGAAGCTCTTGCGCACGCGTAGGGTTGCTGTGGCTAGGGCGTTTAGGAGCACTATATCGTTATAGAAGCCGGCGCCTCCGTTTTGGAATGCGCGTATGGTATCAGGTACGAAGCCTTCGTAATGTCCCTCTGGTCCGCGTATGTCGCCTACTACGAATACTGCGAACCGGTTAGGCTTCAACTTCTTTAGGCTCTCGCGGATGACGGTATTGTATTCGCCTACGAAATCGGTGTAGCTTCCCTTGTTGCTTAGGTCCTCCGGGTCGTCGCTGTATACCTCTAGATCGTAGTAGGGCGGGCAGCTAAATATAAAATCGAAGCCGTCCTCTGGTACGAGGGTCGGTATGTCTACGCTATTTCCTACTCGGTACTCTACGCCTTCTATTGCTGCGTTCTGCTTTCGGTTGCTCTCTACCTGCTGTTCGCTTAGGTCTACGCCTAGGTACTGGTAGCCTAGGGTGCCTGCTACTGCTCCGCGTACGGCGCCTCCTGCGAATGGGTCTAGTATCTTGCCGCCGGGAGGGCAGAACCACCTATAGCAAATCTCCGCTACTACCGGGTCGAACTCGCTCGTACCGCTTAGGCTCGTATTGCTGTTCTGTAGGGCTGCTAGCTTGTTGAGGCCTTCGCCTAGCAAGCTGTCGCTGCGTCCGTCTCTACTGTCGCCGAATACTTCGCGCCATAGCTCTTTGCGCTTCTGCCAGTAATCCATTTTCGTGTCCCATACGGAAAGCGGCGGAATGATGAAGTCGTCCTTTAGGATTGTCTTTGCCTGCTGCTTGAACTCCATGGCTTTTAGGTCTAGCTCGGTAAAGCCTGTCAGGTTGAGCAGTTCCGTAGTGAGGTCCGATAGCTCCGTGTAGAGCATGTCCTTGTCCCATGCGCTCTCGGCCAGTTTATTGTCCGCTATGCGGTAGGCGCGCGCTTTCTCTTCGTCTATATCGAGCGTAATGACGGGTACTTCTGTTAGGCCTAGGTATCGTGCTGCCTGCAGGCGCCCGTGGCCTACTATGAGCACGCCGTCCTTATCGGCTACTAGCGGCTGGTTGAAGCCGAACTCCGTTATGCTCGCCGCTAGTTGCTTTACCTGTTTGTCGGGGTGCTTCTTTGCGTTCTGGTGGTAGGGTTTTACCTCTGCAATGGGGCGTAGCTGGACATTCATTACCTTTATTTTACACCGCAAAAGGCCCCGTGTGTGGGGCCTTGTGTGGATAGCGGCGGGTTGCTATTGAGGGCAGGTTGGCTCTAGCGCTTCCCAGCCTATGCTGTTCGTCTGTACTGCGTGCTTTACGTCCTGGTGTTCGTAGTAGGCGTGTAGGCCGGCTCCGGCTAGGTTGAAGCCTGCGCCCGCTGCAAACAGAAAGACGATTGCTTTTAGCCAGTCCATATTACTCGGCTGCCGTAAGCGTCACTTCCTGCTGTACTCCTAGGGCGCTGAACGTAAATACGTGATCGCCTGCTTTTAGGAAAGTATAGCTGAATGGGTGGTAGTAAATACCTCCGTGTACGTTGCCGGTGCCGTTCTGCTCCTGTACTACTTCGCCGTCTACGCTAATTGTCATTTGTGCGTCGCGTACGTTGTTGCCTTCGCTATCGCGTACTATCGCGCCTAGAAACACGGTATTTGAGAGGTTCGCTTCTCCGGTTGCTACTTCGAAGGTATCGCCTAGCTCCTGTGAGTTATCGGTTGCGATTACTTCTATCGTTGCTGGTCCTTGCGGCTCCGGGGTCGTAGTCTCTTCTGGTGCTGCTGCGCCTCCGTTTGAGGTGCCGCCGCCCGTGCTGGTATCATTATCCGTCATGTCCGGGTGGGTTATCTGGTATTGGGCGACCGTAATGGCTGCGTAGGCCAGGTCGTTCGCCTGCTGCTTTAGGTCGTCCGTCGCGAGTGGGCCTAGGGCCTGTACCGCGATTAGGAGCGATATTGCAGCTTTGAGCAATGCTATTGCGTCCATAGTGCGTATCGTTATTGGTACAAACGCACTATAGCGAGCCGACGCTACTGCGTCGAGTCGCTATAGGGGACAACTTTAGCCTCGCTGCATGTGCTGCGGCTTCTCGATAATCATGCCGCTCGTCGTGACGAGTAGGCTTGCAATCGAGACGGCGCTTTCTACTCCGGCGATCAGTACTTCTACTGGGTCGAGTACGCCTACTTTCATAAACGGTCCCGTCTCGCCGGTAATGACGTTGAGGGCTTCTCCGTCCTTTAGCTCTACCTCTTCCAGTCCCATGTTGTCTAGGAGCTGGCGGTGTGGAGCTTTGAGCGCGTCGTTGAGGATAGCGCTACTGGTCGTAAGGCGTGCAAGTGCGAGGCCGGAACCTGCTACTACGCCGCCGCGGAGTGCGCTGCGTACAGCGTTTACGGCGTCCTCTACCTTGTAGCGTAGGCTCTTCTGTTCGTTCTCGGTCGGAGCGCCTACGCGGATTACGGCTACCTTGTTCGCGTAGAAGGCTAGGCGCTTTTCTAGCACCTTCTTCTCGGCGTCCGTCTCGGCCATATTGCGCGCTGCGCTTAGGTCAGCGATAGCTTTTATCATTACTTCCTTGTTCGCCTTTGGTCCTACAATGACGCTTTCCTTCTGGCGTACGATTACGCGGTCTGCGGTTCCTAGGTCCTCTATTTTCGCTTCTTCGAGCTTGTCGCCCTTTGCTACGCTGAACATGCGCGCGCCGGTCATAAGTGCGATGTCCTCTAGAAGAGTCTGCCTATCTTCCTGCGGCGCGGTAATAGCTACGCTCTGCAGTACGCCTGGGCGCTGCGTGTGAGGGTTTATTACGTGCGGCTGGTTGATGATGAGGGTAGCGAGCGCTCCTTGCTCTACGTTCTCTGCAATGATAAGGAGCTTGCCGGCGCCCTTGCTGTGCTCCGCTATCTTGTTCATAAGCGGAAGCAGGTCGTTGCCTTCGGTTAGGCGCATATCCGTGACTAGGATGTACGGCTTCTCTAGCTGTGCCTCCATGCGCTCCGGGTTCGTCACCATGATTGGGCTAATGTAGCCGCGGTTGATACTGATACCTTCGGAGAGTTCTGCCTTTGTGCTCATGGTCGAGCCGCTCTCTACGGTCACTACTCCGTCTACGCCTACGTCATGCCAGGTTCCGGCGATTAGGTCCGAGACTTCTGGGTTATCGAACGATACGCGCGCTACCTTACGTAGTTCTTCTAGACTCTCTACTGGCTTTGCCTGTTCGCGTAGCTGCGCTACTGCGTCCGTGAGGCCTGCTTTGAGCTCGCGCTCTATCTTGTGGCCGTCTCGCTTTCGTAGCTTGTCTACCGCTCCAATAATGCTTTGCAGCATTATTGACGCTCCGGTCGTACCGTCGCCGGCGCGGTCGTTTGTACGGATCGCTGCTTCGCGTACCACCTTCATTACGGCGTGCTCGTTCGGGTCGGGAAGTTCGAGGTCGCGGAGGATTTGTACACCGTCGTCTACTACGAGTGCGTGCGTTGCCTTCTGGATAATTACCTTGTTGCTCGCCGGTCCGTAGGTCGGCTTTACGAGGTCTACCGCCTTATCGACGGCGCGCTTGATGATAGGGAACGGGTCTTTGGTAGTGATTAGGATGTTGTGGTTCATAGAGTGATTTTGTAGCGCTCTGGTTCATAGAGCCGAATAAATAGTCGTCCAGTCGCTCCGTTCGGCTGTGCGTAGTTTCGCGCGTGTGCCTTTAGGTACTCGACGTTATTGACGCGGCCCTTGAAGCCCTTCGGCCAGCGGAACGTACGATTGCAGATTTTGCAGCGTTCCCACTTCGCCTTACGGTCGTCGTGTAGGAGCACCATATCGTGGGGTAGTCCCCATTTGCAGCCGTAGTCCGTCATGGTTATCCGACGGTGTTGCGGTCCGGGATAGTATCGCCGGCTGCTGCTTCTTCTGGTGCCTTTGCTTCTACGCCAGTGACGCCATGGATAGCCCACATTACGGCTTCCTGCAGCTTCGTCTTTGCTACTGCAAAAGAGCGCTGTATGTCGCCTGCTGGGAGCTGTGCAGCGTAGTTGTCGATGAAGTCATGGAGGTCGCTAGCGCGTTCCTTGATGTCCTTCATTACTGCCTTCTGCTCTTCGTCGAGTGGCTTGTACTCTTTGCGGAATGTATCGGTCATGGTAGGTACATTAGTCGTTTATAAATGCGATGACGTACTCGCTCTCTACGAGTTTGTACGTGACCTTTTCGTTGCCTTCGGTGTCCTCGATAGTCTCGCCGGCGAAGGCTCCGAAAATAACACGGTCGCCTTCCTTTACGTCGCTAACTTCCGAGCCAACGGCTAGGACGGTTCCGTACGCTTTCTCTTCGACCTGTTCGGTGTCGGGCGTATAGATACCGTGCGCGCTTTCGCGGCTTGGCGCTGGGTCGCGCTTGATGAGGATATATTTGCCTCGTGGTGTGATTTTCATAGTTCTATTGCAGTTCGCTTATTGGTGTGTCCTTCCCTTGTGCGGCGTTCTCTTCTATCACGGTGCGGCGCACTACTTCGGCGTCGCTCTCCGGTTCGAATACGAAGCCACGGGGACGGAATGGCGAAGCGTTCTCTATCGCTCGTCCCGTTATCTCGATGTGCTGCTCTACTGTTCTACGGAAGAGTACGAGTATTACGGCTACGAAGATACAAAACACGACGCCGGCAATAAAGCCGAGCGCGTATTCCATACTTATGCTGCGGTCACGCCTTCTGGTGCTGCCTCCGGTGCGGAGGTTTCAGGAGCGGCTGCCGGCGCTGCCTGGTTCTGTCCGCGCGTATCGAGAACGATAGGGCGAGAGCTGATAGTACCGTTTGGCTGCAGGAAGGCACTAGAACCTAGAGTAAGCTCGTACTTGATTAGAAGCGGCTCGAGTTCTTTGTTGAAAGCTACGATACGGCTTTCGAGCTCTGCCTGTGCTTCGGGTGTGTTATCTGCCATAAATGAAAATTAGATTGGTATATCACAAGTATAGCGGCGGCTCGTTATATACGGAAGCCGCCGCTGTGGATTACTTGCTCTTCTTTGCTGCCTTCTTAGGTGCGGCCTTCTTTGTGCCTTTCGGCCAGCGCTTTGCGGCGCCCTTCTTTCCTAAAGCAGCCATACCCTCGGAGCCTAGGCGTGCGGCTATTACTCGCCCGCCTTTGCGGCCTACTAGGGCATACGCTTTGCGTTCTGCTTTGGTCAGGTAGTTTTTATCGTCGCTCATGGTTTTATCCTAACACTATTAGTCGGTTGCCGGCGGCTCGCTGTGGATATTCGGGTTAGTGCCTAGTGGCTCCAGTCCGTAGTTCTCTGTTGGCGGTGCTTCTATTCCCGTCTCGGCTTCGATGTTCATAATAAACTCGCTGAACTCTGCTATGCCTAGCTCGGTAGTGCTCTTCTTCTTTCGAACCTTTTGGCCGAGTATTTCTACTATGCCTTCTGTTAGGAACTTTCCCTTGAAAAGCTCGTGCAGTCCGTCTAGGTCGTGCTCGCCGGTTTCTTTCGCGATCAGTGGTAGGTAGACGCCCCAGTAGTAGCGGTTCTGCTGGTCGGTACGTTTAGGCTTCTGCGTGTGGAACTCTAGGGTGCCTTTGGTTCCGGCTGGAAACTTATTTAGTTGGTGCCGATACCAGGCCGGGCTAGATACTCGCAGTATACGGTTTCCGTCCCGACCTTCTACTATGCGTGCAGTAAAGGACTGTGTACGCGTGACGTAGAGGCTATCGCTTGCGTTTCGCCGGACCTGCTGCTTTTTTGCTGGTGCCTTTTTTGGCGCTGGCTTTTTTGCTTGGGGTTTTTTGGAAGCGGTCATATTTTCGTATTAGGTCATCGCGCTGTGCTACTTGTGCCTCTAGTTCTGCTTCGCGTTTATGGTGTTTTTTGCAGTGCTCTAGTGTCGCTTCAAGCATTTCGGCACCGAACTTTATATAGTCCGTAATCTCGCGTGCCGAGTTTTTTCGTATCGTCTTACGCAGGCCTGTATTAGTTTCGTCTACTAGTATGTATAGCCCGTACCATACTGCTGCTGCGAACCAGCCGGCTATAGCGTTCGTTCCCCAGTTTGAATAAAACTCGTATACGAGTAGCGCTGCGTATGCAATGCGTACCAGCCAGAGGGTAAATGTTGAAAGTCGCATATTAGTCGCTGTCGCGGGTTAGGCGGTCGCGCATTGCCGCAATATCTAGGTAGAGGCTTTTTAGCGAGCTTGCTTCTTTGATATTCAACTTTTCTGCCTTCTTCATCAGCTTTCCAATTTCGCCGCCGTATACGACGAGTGCCTCGGAAACAATGATGAGCTCGGCAGGCTTTAGTTCGTAAGATTTTGCCATATTCGTTGATTAGGGGTATGTGATTATTATAGCGAGCCGCCGGTATATAGCGAGCCGTCGCTGTGGATTATTTTTTGTAGCGCTGCTCTAGGTATACCCGGTGCTGACGCCAGTCTCGCCGTGGGTACTTCGCTAGGTCCTCCGGGCTTGCGCGCTGTAATGCTATTAGTTCGTTTAGGCTCTTATCGAGGCCTACGCCTAGGTGGTGGTAAACGCAAAGCGGTATGATCGCCCACTCTTCGTTTATCTGCTTGCTGCCGTATATGAAGGCGTGCTCCCAGGTAATGCGGCCGGAACACGCACCGCTGCGTCGTGCGCAGCGGTGGTAGAACGGTTGGGCGTCTAATGCCTTACGTAGAGCTGGCGGTATGGGTCGCATACGGGTCGCGGTAAAGCGTGATGTATTCCTGCTCTTCGTCTAAGAACTTCGTTATGTGCGGTACGTCTTTTATGTGCACCTCTTCGCCGTGCGTTATCGCTCCCGTTATAGGGTTCTTCCAAACTTCTAGCGGTACGGTTGTACGTCCTGCAATAAAGTCGTGGTAGCGGGGTATATTTATTCCCCAGTTGCCGCGCCCATTCTTGTAGAAAATGCCGCCGAAGTAGACTAGGTTTCCGAAGGTCGCTGTCTCTGTCTCGCTTCGCATTAGGTGCTTGAACTCTTTTCGCTTGAACTCATATATCCCTCGCTCTTCGGCCCATTTTGCTACGCGTACCATTGCCTGCACCATTTCCATTGTTAGCGGTATCTGGCGCTCGCTTACGGTGTGCGTGTGGCCGCAGCCGCAAGTGTGGGTCTGTTTGTTTACGGTTTTCATGCTATGCGTCGGTCGCCACCTTTTAGCTCGATAACTTCGCTCATGCCGGCGATACGGGAAGCTATACGGTCGCCTACGCGGTCGGATAATTCCCCTAAGTCGAGGTTGCTAGTAATAATCATCGGTATCTTTTCTTCGTAGCGTCGGTTCACGATTAGGTAAAGCGTGTCTGCAACGAAATCGGTCGCGCGCTCTGCTCCTAGGTCGTCTAGAAAAAGTAGACCGCGGTGCTGCATGATGTATTCCTCTTCGCGTTCCTGGTCGTATGGGTGTTTATTGAAGTCGCTTTTTATACTGCGTATCAACTCGCTTACGTTCCAAAATAGCGGAGGTCGTCCCGTCTGCTCTTCCCAGCGCTTCGCTAGAGCCCAGGCTATGTGCGTCTTTCCGCTACCTACTTCGCCGTGGAGGTAGATACCTCGGCGTGTGTCGCGTATCTGCTCGAAGTGCTCGCGTACGTCCTCTGGCACTTCTTCGTAGCTCGCGCTTTCGTACTGTAGGGGGATTTTCATAGCTTCTTCTTGCCTACTCCTTCGTACTTACCGCCTGCCTTCGTTCCCTCGCCTCCTAGGTCCCTTTTTAGGGCGTTTAGGAGGAAGCTGCGATAGTTGTGGTAGCTCTTAGCCTTTCGCTCGCAGTAGAGCAGCAAATCTTCGGCCTTGGAGCGTATTACTTTCTCGGTCGTGTTGAAGCGTTCGCTAAACTCTTTTATATCCTCCTTGGGAACGTCTCGGAGATAGCTGATTGTCTGGTGCGGCTGTTTCTTCTCTTCTCTTCTCTTACCTTCACTTATCTTCTCTTCACTTATCTTACGCGGCCGTATGTTTCCAACTGGTTTCCGTGTGGTTTCCAATGGTTTCCATAGGTCATCAGCTGGTAAAGGTGCTTGCTGATTTAGTGGTCTATCGGTCTTGAAGGTCTGGTGATCGTCCCATTTCACTATCTCTAGATAGGGTCGTCCGTCGGCCTCATAGGTTGTTAGTAGCCCGTGCTTCACAAGGTCCTTTAGGGCTGCTGCAACGTCCTCTGCAGTCTCGTCGCGTAGAGGTACTACTATCGCTTTTACGATTTTAGGGTTTGCGTCTAGGTGGCCGTAATCGTCGCAATGCGGGATTATCCAGGTAAAGAGCAGGGCAGCGAACGTACTTACTTCCGAAAGTCGTGTCGATGTAGATATGCTCTTCGAAATCATTCGTCGCTGTGCCATGTGGATTTATTATGCCGAGCCGCCGCCTCGACTGCTAGTAATGTGGAGTGCATAACTAAAATGGTATGTCCTCCGGGTTTATATCAGCGTCGTCGGGGTGCTGCTCGCCTCCGGTTGCTTGGCGCTCGTCTGTATCTTCGCCTCGGTCCTCCCTCTCTGTACGGCTGTTGCCGGGTGCGCTTGGTCCAAATTGGAAGCTCTCGACTACAATCTCGGTACGGTACTGCTTGGCGCCGTCCTTTTCCCAGCTACGGGTCTGTATACGTCCTTCGATATAAAGCGGTCGTCCCTTCTTTACGTACTGCCCTATTACCTCTGCTTGGCGTCCGAATGCAACGATGTTGTGGTACTCCGTGCTTTCGGCGTTCTGGCCGTTCTTGTCTTTCCAGCTTCGGTTAGTCGCTATGCTGAATGAGGCTACTTGCTGGCCGCTTGGCAGGGCTTTTAGCTCCGGGTCGCGCGTTAGATTGCCGTAGATTATTACTTTGTTGAGGTACATGGCATTTCTTTGATTAGGACTTCCGATAATTTCTCTATCAGCTCTGGCACCTGTTTCGTGTCTATGATGAGGCTGTTGCAAATGTTCGTGCCTATCATTACGCGGTCCGTTTTTAGCGAGCCATTTTCAAACTCGTGTAGGCGTTTTACTTCTATTTCCATGGGTAATTAGATGAATGGGTATATAAGGTCCTGTATCTGTTTGAGGGCGTCGTCGCGCATATCGCGGTCCTTGCGCAGTTCTTTTTCTAGGTCCTCGGCTTCGTCTAGATCGCGTTTTAGGTCAGTAATAGTATCGTCCCTCTCTGCGACCGTATCCTCTAGCTCTTCTATGCGCTTATCTTTTTCGTCCATAAGCCTATAGCGAGCCGCCGAGTTCCTTATTGTGGAACGGGTCGGTTTCTTTATTCCATTCGGTAAGGCTCTTACATAGCTGAAACGCTTTGAAGTCGCGGTCGAAGTACGTCTCTTTTGCGTCTAGGAATACTGCCTCGAATACCTGATACGGCTTTATTGGGTACGTGCTAGGTGTGCCGCCTTTGTGTATCGCGATAGCTGCCTTCACTTCTGCCTTGCGTGTCTCGCGCTTCATATACTCTTCTTCGGTGTACTTGTTTAGGCGTAGAGCGTAGCGTCCGTCGTAGCCTGGGAACTTTTTATCGTCGCCACGTTCTTCTTCGTCCGCGCGTCCGTATGCTGCGGTCTGCATGCGTACGCTGTTATAGAGGCCGTTGCTGCTCTTGAAGTCGCCCATGCAGAGCAGTCCGTCTATGCGTGCCTCGAAGTCCATGATACCGACGTAGTCGTATCGCTTCGAATATACCGGCCGCTCGGTAGATAGCCATTTTACTTTGTGCTCTTCTACCCATGCTAGGAAGCTGTTTACGCCTGTAATGGCCTCCGGGAAGTTTGGAATATCCGGTAGTTTCTCGTAGCCTGGCTGCTTTAGCTGGTGCCGGATATATGCCTCGCACCATGCGTGGATTTCCGTACCAATATCTGCAGCGTCCTTTAGATAGAGCTCGTGCTGTATAACTGCTTCAATACACTTCTGCTCGTCAAACTTTTTGCCTGCTTTTACAGCTGCTAGTAAGAAGTCGAGCGTCATGCCCTGCTGCCATTTTCCTAGCGGCGTACTCTTATCGAGTATTCCGAGGTACGTAGTCACTCCGGTCTTGCGCTTGAAGGTTTTACCGCCGTCGAGCGATACCATGTGCCAGTGCGCCTTCGTTATGTAGTGTTGTACCTTCCCGCCGTATAGCTCCGTGATCGGGTAGCCGTCTTTGCTGAATAGTTTTTGTGTCATAAGTCTAGCGGTCGAGCCGTGCGTTTAGGTGTATTTTGCATAGTTCCGCGCCCGTGAGCTTTATAGAGTCGTCGGCCTGCTGCTTAGTAATCTTTACACCGTGCATGGCCCCGTTCTGCATGCTCTCGGTGCATACTGGACCGTCTACCTGTATTACAGGTTCTTCCTGTGGCTGGCGTGCTGGGGCGGCTGCTGGGAGGGCTGTGTAGCCTGTCTCGGCTTTATAGTCGCTCTTGCCGTATACGTCGCTCGCGAAGCCTAGAAGAGAGGCTGCCTTCTTCATAGCGTCCGTAGAGGCTGCTTTTAGGTCGTTGCCGTAGTCTAGGTTCCCGCCGCCGTCGCGCTTCGTTTTTACGTCTGCGCGGCCAAACGCGGTCTTGGTAATTACCTGGCCGGGCTTATTGCCGCGTACTACTAGGCGGCCCATAGCCCATACCTGGCCGCCTTCCTTGCCGTGCTGGGTAATTTCCCAGTCCCAGTTCCAGCCGAATACAAAGTTGAGCCATTTGATACAGTACGTTCCGGTCACGTAGTCGAACTCTGCCTGTCCCTTTCCTTTGCGCTTGAATACTTGCTCGCGTGGGGTACGCTGCAGCATTTTTAGGAGCTGGTTTTCTCCTATCCAGGTAGGCTGCAGGGTCATGTTCTTGCCGTCCTTCATTGGTTCTGCTAGCTGCGTCTCTGTCGCTATCTGCGGCGATGTATCTACGTGCACTGTTATTTCTGCGCGTACTGGGTGTGCCTGTGCGCGCTTTGCTGCCTGCTTTGCTACCGTCTTTGCGATAGCCTTCTTCTTCGCTGCGGCTTTAGTAGCCGCTACTTTCTTCGTTTGTGTTTTCGCTTTAGCCATACGTTTTATTGTTAGTGTACCTTTTTATTATAGCGAGCCGCCGCGATAATCCCTAGGGGATAACTATGGCATATATTCGTCGCTCGTGAATATGCGGTCTATCGTCTCGAACAGGTCTTTGTAGAGGAAGGTATGCCCCGTATCTTTGTTCTGCATCTTCTTAGTGGTAGGCCATACGTCTACCTCTAGTTTCCAGTCCGGCCGGCGGCTTATACGCCAATGCCAGGGCTTGAACTCATGTACTTGGTAGCCGTAGCCGATCAGTTCTGGTAGCCAGGCGCGCGCCTCTTCCATGTTTTTCGCTTTCTGCGCGCGCTCTGCTGGCGTGTCCTTGTGGAACATTTTACCAGCGCCTTATACGCCACTGAAGGTCTGCGCCTGCGCTACCCTCGTGCGGGCCTACGTGGCAACCTCCTGGTGCGCCTGGTGTGTTGAAGAAAAGTACAATGTCGCGCTCACGAACGTCTACGCGCGTGGCCTTCTTGCCGACCATGTCCTCTACCTCTTTTATTCCGAGCTTCGTGTGTTCTGTAGTCATCATATTTACCAACTAGAATGATACTGATATTCTCCGTAGTCGTCAGCCGCCAGCTCTGGTTCGAGCTGCTCTACGGTGTCTTTTAGGTCCTGGTAGTAGTATTCGTCGTAGTCCGTACCTCCGAAGAAAAAGCCGCTTTTGGTAGGCAGCAATGAAGCTGCTATCGTTGCGTCCTCTATCGTCTGGCCGTCCTCCATGATCGGCACCCATTTCCCGTCCTCCCAGCGTTCGCCGTTCTTTACTTGCCCGTCTACCAGGCGTGAAGCTGCGAGCACTATTTTGCAAACTTGCACAAGGTCGGCTAACTTTTCTCGCGATACGTAGTAGGTATCGCAGTCGTCCTTACCGTCCTGTACGTTTTCTACGAACCACTGGTGCACTTGGTTCGCTTTGCGCCAGTAGGCAACCTCTTCCTCTACGTACGATATGCGGTCGGACTTTATACTCTCGTCCACCTTATCGCCGCGCTTCACTAAAACGGAGTAGCGCTTGCTGGGGTCCTGGTGGTCCCAGCGCTTTACGTAGCTTCTTTTTGCCAGGTACATGTCTAGTCCCATACCTACTGAACTTTCTTTACGTCTGCGGTGTACCCTTCCAGCGCGATTATCGCGGCTACGGTATCCATTCCGAGAACCTGTGCGACCGAAAATAGTATCTTCGCCTTGTTCTGCTTGTGAATAATACCGGCGACCGTGAGCGCGTCGCTGTCCTTACTGCTATCTTGAAGGCCGACTAGAGCGAAGCCTCCCTTTTCGTCGATAAGCTTCTTTACTGGGGCTAGCGCTTCGCGTAGCTCGTCGTGCTTCACTTCCTTTTTGCGATTGAAAATATCCATACTCGTTTTTATTTGCCTTCCCGCATGGCGTCGTAGTCCGGGCCATTGCAGTTGAAGCACTTCTTGGTAATTAGGTTATCGTCGGAGCCGACCGTGATCTCGCCCGTGCCGTCGCAAAACTCGCAAAGCTGTTCTACGGTGGCGCTGCCGGTAATATCCTCCGCACTTAGGTCTATGCTCGTGTAGCCGTCCTCTATCTTCGAAATGGCGTGCTCGAGCGCGCGAACGAGGTCGCTTTCGCTGTCGGCGTCTACGTCTATAGTGAGGCGAAGCATATTAGTTGCAGCTAGGGAGTGTGCCGTGCTCCTGATAATAAGAAGCTGCGCTCTCGCCGTAATTGGCTTGAACGCAGGTGTCGTACGCACTATAGGCAGCTTCTTGCTTTGCGTCGTGTTGTATCGTCCAGTGAACGAAAATATATCCGACTGCAATTACTGCTATGGTGATGATTATCGCTTTAGTCATGTGGGTTCGCTTTATCCGGGCTAAGTGCCGGTGTATTTAGTATAGCGAGCCGCCGGTATACGTCCATATATAGGAAAAGGCCTCGGAGGGGATAACCTCCGGGGCCTATTTCCGTGGCGGTAGCCCTACGTGGTTTTGTATGCAGTCCGGGAACTGTCGGTACTTCAACTCGTGGTCGGTCATCGCCGGGTCGTTTATCATATGTCGCACTATATCTTCCTGCTGCTCTCCGTCGAGGTATGACGTATCGAGTGGAAGTCCGTAATGTTTTGAGAAGCCGTAGAACGTCCCAGGCTTGAACTGGAAGCGTCCGTACGACGAGGTGCCGTCCCGGTCCACAACATTTACCGCGCTGTCGTTCCCGCTACTTTCACACGCTCGAAGAGCGTCTATCCATTTCTCTTGTCGTTTCTCTAGGTCCGTTGGTGCCGGGGGTGCTAGGGTCGCAACTAAAGCGGTTGTAGTCGAAGTGCTTGGCAAAATGATTTCGTCGTCCGATTTAGCTCGCGCTGGTATTAGTGCCAGGGCTAGCAGGGAAAGGACGGCCAGAGCTATTGGTGCGTATGTTTCAAGTCGATGTGTCATCGCTACCGGCTTACGCGCCGGTGGTCGCTACTTGCTTCCTTGTCCTACGAGCCAGCGACGGGCAAGCTCGAGTAGAGCGCCTATTACTGGTATCGCAATGAAGGTTGTATCGAAGCATGGGTAGTCCGCGATGCAGACGTTATAGCTCCAATTCAAGTAGTTGGCTCCGATGTACGCTACGACTGGTGCGAGTGCTACGGCGGCTAAAGTAATGAGCGCGCCGCGTACTGTTTTCCATACGTCGGTCCCGTTGATCGTGAACTGTTTGCTTTGTGTCATGGTTGGGTCGGCTTTGTTAGGGCCTCCGTCTATTATCGCACTTTCAGTACCCTCGAAAGTATTCGGTGTGGATACTACGCCTCCGTTTTTCAGTACGGCGGTAAGTGCTGCGCGTGTCTGCGGTCCGAAGTTCATGCCCTGGCCGTCCGGGTCTTTTATGCCATGGTCGGTTTGGAATGCTCCCAGCGCCGCCTTCGTCTGCGGTCCGTAAGGTCCGAATAGGCCTACGGTCATGTAAGGCTTGCTAGAGCTGTTTTTAGCAGTCTGTAGGCCCTTCTGCATGGCGTGTACGGCTGCGTTATCAGGTGCTCCGTAGCGTAGGTTTGTCTGGTAGTCGTATACGAATGGTGCGGGCGCTTCGTTCGGTGTGAGGTACGTGACGGTCACGCGTACGGCGTACGGTATCGGGTAGTCGAGCGCGAAGTGTTTTTCAAACGGTACGTAGTGATCGAGAATGTCCTGGGTCGCGCCTACGTGTGTCATGGCCGTACCGTGCTGAACCGGTAGGCTGCAGGCCTTTATTGTCTCGGCGGTGTTCCATGGAGGGCATACGCCGGTAAGAATATGCAGCGGCGAGTATTGCAGCCACGGTGCAATGTTTCCCGTGGAACTAGGGTATCGAACAAGGTCGTAGTTTACCTGGAAGTATTTTAGCCAATTCTTTGCTTGGTCTTTTAGCGCCTGCGGTATCTCTGCGTAGTATTCGGCCCAGCGCTGCGGCTCGGTTGAAAGCTGTGCTATGCGTTCCACGGGAAACGCCCACGCTGCCTCTGGTATGAGGCCGTGGTTGCGTATAGAGCCGTATACACCGTCGAAGCTATTGCCGTCGTGAGTGGTCCCGCTCATTTTCGCCGTGAAACGGTCGGAGTAATTTAGCTTCCCGTCCGGTCCTAGAAAGCCGTTTTGCTGTAGGAAGTCTCGGTGTCGCTCTGGCATTGCACCGGAGGCCATATCGCGGTTCATAAATCCTTCTAGGCTATCAAGTGCTGCGAAAGTCATGCAGGCGTTGGTTTCGAGCAAATTACGGCCGCTTACTACGGCTGTCTGCCGCTCTCCGTTAGACATAAATGGCCGCCAGTCGCCGTCGGGAAGTAC
>OFQZ01000065.1_pt1 | contig 39582 bp, 54 predicted proteins | sample 1543011 | NCBI WGS metagenome assembly OFQZ01 (sample SAMN07774216, study PRJEB24372) | wastewater metagenome | isolation source: Exp Tend NO 0WW | collected 2016-02 | reverse complement strand
AGAGAACTGCTGGAAAAATAGCAGGCACTTTGAAATCAAATGGCCGCATCGTCATTGGCGTTGAGGGGCGGTATTACCAAGCTCACCGTCTTGCTTGGCTCTTCGTCCACAAGGCTTGGCCCGATTTTCATCTGGATCATATCAATGGCGATCCGACCGATAATCGGATTTCCAATTTGCGCCCCGCCACTGTCGCGGAAAATCAGCAGAACCTTTCGACAAGAGGGCGAGGTGGCGCGGGCATGATTGGCGTCACTTGGCACAAGCAGTGCGGGAAGTGGCAGGCAGCAATCAAGACTAACGGGCGCAACATTTACCTTGGCCTGTTTGAGACGCCGGAGGCCGCGCACTCAGCCTATGTCGATGCCAAGAAAGTATATCACTGCTTCAACCCAACTTTGAGGGATTCAGCATGACACAGCGTTACGACATTTGCGCCCCGCGCCCCAAGAGAGACGGCAGCACGTTCTGGCATCGCATCGGAACCATGATGCCCAACGATAAGGGCGGCTTCATGATCTATCTCGACTCGTTGCCTATGCCTGACAAGGAAGGGCGCTGCGCAGTCGCCGCGTTTGCACCGAAAGACCAAGACGACCGCCCCGCGCGTAAGTCCGCAGGCAAGGGCTCCGGTCCCGTCGATATCGGGGACGACATTCCCTTTATGCCGGAGTGGCGCTGATGGACTGGCCTACAGCATTTAGCAACGCTGCCACCGTGATCGCAATGGCCGCCGTTATGTGCGCCATGTTCTGGAGCTTCACCAAGCTATGAACGAGCCAGCAGCCATCCGCGCGACATTCAGCGACTTCAAGCTCATCAAGGGCCGTCGCTGTGCACAGCTTGTCTTTGAGGTCCCGATTGAGGAAGCAGACGCCGCCGTGCGGACGATAGGAGGCATGCCACAGCCTGCGACAGAGCGTTGGTGTGGGATAGCCCTACTCGACATTGCCAAGCCAACGCAGGAGCCTGCGAAGGAGAAGCGGAGCCTTGCGGATATGAGCCCTGCGCAACAGGCCGCGCTTCGTTGCAAGCAGCCCGCTTTCCAGCAATTCATCCTTGAGCGAATGCTGAGCGCGAAACGGTTTATCCCGCAAGACGAAACTCCCGAAGAACGAACCTCCCGCTACGTCCGCAAATGGTGCGGCGTGAATAGCAGGAGCGAATTAGATAAAGACAAGGGCGCAGAGAACGTTTGGATTGAATTAGACAACGCCTATTTTGGCTGGCAGCGGGGCGTTGAGTAATGGCTAACCGCCAAGAGTTCACCCGCGACGTTCGCGCAGCCATGCGCGGGATGAGCGAACTACATCGGAGATTTGATGAAGCCCGGTGACACGATCACAGCGGAAGAGGCGTTCCGGCATTGGAAAGCAGAGGCTCATGTAGAGCGCACCCGCGCCGAAGCCTCCGAAACCCGCTCCGCCGAACTGGCGAGGGCGCTGGATGAGGCGAAAACCGGACTGACACTTGCGGCTAACGACTTCCGCGACATTGCGCGACACCTGACCGAAGAACCGCGCGATATGGCATTGGCTGCGCACGAAACCGCTCAGGCATTCCTTGCCAAAATCGGGACCATCAAATTCTCGACCGCCCGCGACGACTTGCTCCGCGAATTAGCACAAGTCCAGAGGCCAGCCGACGCCGACGACCGCCCCTGCGATGATACGTGGGAGGACGCAAATCTTCTGTGGGACTTCGCTGACCGCGCCCGCGCCACCTTGGAGGCTCCCAATGCCTGACCTCATAGAGCGCGTGAGACGTGCGAGCGAAGGAAGCAATCTGCGGTTCTCTCGGCAATTTGCGATGCCGTCTGCCGACACATTTTCTGTTCGTCCGATTGGCGAGTTTGTCAGAGACTACTTGGAGAAGTCGCGGATCAGCGTTGACCCTTTCGCGCGCAACAAAACGTGGGCGACCTTCACAAACGATCTGTCGCCAGGCACGTCGGCGCAATACCACATGGACGCGGAAGATTTCTGCAAGAAGCTCCACACAGACAGCGTTCGCGCGGACCTCGGGTTGTTCGACCCACCCTACAGCCCGCGCCAGATCAGCGAAGTCTATAAAAGCGTTGGGCGAGAGGTCGGTATGGCCGGGACGCAGAATGGGGCGCTCTACCGCCGCGTCCGCGATGCGTTAGACAATTTGATCGTCCCTGGTGGCGTCGTACTATCATTCGGGTGGAACTCCGCAGGCATGGGCGTCAAGCGCGGATACCGCATCATCGAAATTCTTCTTTGCGCGCACGGTGGCGGGCACAACGACACAATCTGCGTTGCGGAGATCAAGGAGCCGCGCGCTCAAGGACGGTTTATATGACCGCGCCCGCGCCATCTTGGAGGCTCCCAATGACTGACCTCATAGAGCGCGTGAGACGTGCGAGCGAAGGAAGCAGGGACCATGCCTGATGTAGCTATGTGTCAGAACCCCGAGTGCCCGTCGCGCCAATCCTGCTATCGCCATGCGGAAAGCGGGACGGTGCCGGTTGAGCGCCGTCAGTCTTACATGTCGTTCCAGCCACGAAAGGCCGATGGCAAATGCTGGGCCTACATACCGGTCTACGGCGACGGCTGGCACTGTAGCGGGGGTAAGCCTCTCCTAGCGGTCAAGGGGAGGGACGGGGCGTGAGCAAAGCAGTCGGAAGAATCGCTTTTCGCGCCGAAGGCGCAATGTGGAATGCCTACTTCGCCGCGTCTGGCACGATGGAAGGCGCGACGCTTCTTGGGTCGCTCCGCATGGACATTGCGCGCGATCCGGTTCGCAAACTCCAGTTCCAAACGCTTATGACCGAGGTCATAGCTGACTTATGCGAAGCGGCTTTTGACGAGCGGCCAGACATGAACATACAGGCCGCACCTGAAAGCGAGAGGTCTGGCAACGCATGACCCGCCGCGCTTCCTTCCGCAAGAACGATGTCACCCGCGCATATGACAGCGTTGTCAAGGCGGGCGGGAAGGTGATGCTGCGAAATGCGTTGATAAGTTCCGCGCGTTCTGCGGAGAAGAAGCCATCTCAAGAATTAGCGAACCGCTGGCCGGAAAGAACTTGGCCTGCTGGTGCGCGCATGATGCGCCTTGTCACGCCGATGTTTTGCTAGAGTTGGCAAACGCCGAAACCACACCCGCCTAACATCATCTTCCCCTGCATAGGGGATGGAGGGGAAAATGAGCGACTGGTACACACTCGATGCGGACGGCAACCCCGTAGAGGCCGAGCGGGATAGTGACGCCATGGCCTTCTGGAAAGCCAACAAGCGGGTTGCGGCAGATGAGATTGGAGGGGTGCGCGTCTCGACCGTGTTCCTGTCGCTCAATCACGCATACGGGAATAACGAACCCCCGTTGGTCTTTGAGACGATGGTTTTTGGCGGGCCGCTGGACGGAGATTGCGACCGCTACAGCACTCGTGCGCAGGCCATCGCGGGCCATGCGGCTATGGTGAAGCGCGTCCAAGACGCCAATAGCGGGATGCTAGGCTAACCCCCGGCGCGTTCCGGGGAAGGAGAGAGAAGAATGGATAACGTCGAGCGCGTTGCGAAAGCGATCTATGAGCGCGTCAACGGCCGTGGGTGCCGACCGTGGGTGAACATCGACCACAAGGCTGCGTATCGTGACCAAGCCCGCGCCGCAATCGCCGCGATGGAAGGGCCTAGCGAGGGGATGGTGAAGGCTGGCGTTGATTTCGCCTTGGGCGTCAGTCTGTCTAGCGAATACAAGTGGCCAGATTATGTTTCAGACCTGTATCGCGTAATGTCCGCTGCCGCGCTGAAGGGGAGAGAGGGATGAGCGACCTACTTTTCAGATGCACGGCCTGCGAATGGCACGGCACGGAAGCGCAAATTGACCGAGTTAACGACCCAAAACCCGGCTCCACTGCCATCTGGAATGTCTGCCCGAGGTGCCGGGAGGCCGAACAGTTTGTCAATATGTGCGACGAACCGGGCTGCAATAATGAGGCGGGCTGCGGCTGGCCTTCCGATAACGGTTATCGGCGTACATGCGGGGAGCACATACCAATAGCCTAATGCCTACTCGCCCAAGTCATAATAAGCCCGATAAGGGCTGAGACGCCGGTTGTGAGCGCCCCTGTTATCACCGCCCACATGCGGGACACGGTGGCGTCTCGCGCTTCCTTCACCAAGGTAAATTCCTTGCTGAGTTCGGCCAGGCGGATATTGGTTGCATGGCTTTCGTCCTTGAGCGATGTGAAGTCTGATCGCGTGGGGATTTCCCGAGCGGCGGCGACAAAGTCCTTTGCCACCTGTGCCATCTGGCCAATAGATTCGATGCGGGAGTTCATCAACGTCTGCTGCGTCGATACGGCGTCCACCTTCTCCCGAATTGCATTCAAGGCGTCCCATTTGCGTTCCCGGTCTTCCGCTGCATCGCGGTCACGCGCATTCGACTCTGCGACTTGCGCTTCCAGCGCTGCAATGCGCTCGCCTAGTGCGGTGGTGTCAGACATCGTTAACCGTTCTGCAAGCGGGGCGTGCGTAACCTTCACCAGCCATAGCCGAAGTTCCTTTTCGGTGATGGTCAGGGGCGCATGGCGTTGATAGCACCATGCTGCCCCGTCCTTATTTCTTGCCCCATCCGCAGTCTGCTGCGCCTGCTGCGTTCCACTCCTTTGCTTGCGCAATGGTCGTGTCCGTATCTTTGGTCTTCCAACGGAAGGGCTTTGCGATATCGCAGAAGGCGGCGCTAGTCGGCCCGGAAGCCGTCGTCGTCACGCAACCGCTCAGGATGGGCGGTGAGATCAGCGCGCACAGCATCCCGAGCGTCATTTGCTTTCTTGATGCCATCCAACTGGCCTTTCAAATCGGCGTTCTGTTGCTGCTGTTGACCCAAGGCAATCGTGTTTTGGTTGGCCTGCTTCGCGTTGAAGAGGTCAACCAGAAGTTTCGCCAATGCCCCGAGAATGATGGAGGCGAGGGACGCCAGCATGTTACTTCGCCGGCGCGGCGTTTTGCATGATGCCGAGCTTCGCCTGAATGAGCGCGGCAACGTCTTCCGGGGAGAGCTTGAAGTGGCTGATGGCGTCGGGAACCTTCGCAATCACCATGTCAACGCCGTCCTTCACAAGCTGGCTGCGCACGTCGATTGAGGCATTGCCAATCGGACCTTCCAGTTTGGCGACAAGAGAGCCCGCTGCATTGGTCGCAGCCGTCTGGATAGTATCGCGCATGTGGGCGTCGATATCGAGGCCGAACTTATTCTTGATGACGATAGCCACCCAACCAAGGAGAGCCGAAACCAGTACGCTGAACAGCATCAGAAGATAGGGCTCGAAGAGCTTGTAGACGGGGAGAAGTTCAACGGCAGTCGTGCTGGTGTTCATTTTGCAGGCTCCTAGTTACAGTTCGGGGAATTGACACAGTGACCGACGTAGCGAACTGCGGCGCAGCCGGGCACAAACAGGATGAGGGCGAGAAGGAAGGCGAGGCGGGTCATCACTTCGCACCCTGCAATTTAAGAGCGAGCGCAAATGCCGCGTCCTCACGGCGGGACCAGCCCTTGCCGTACACCGCCCATGTCTTCAGGGATTTCCAGAACGACCGGCGCTTGGCGTCGAGCCAACGAATGCGGTCGCCGGGGAAAAGGCGCGACGACTGCTGAAGCCAATCGTTCGCCCGCCCTACCCCGCTGTTCACGCAGATATCAAAGGCGAGCAAATCGACGCCGGGCGCGAGCAAATCGCCGCCGATAGCGTTCCAGTATTTCTTCCGATAAATCGACGCCGCCGTTTCGCGGGAAAGCGTCTTCACGTCGGCAATGGTCGCCTGCCGTCCGAGTTCATGGGAGAGCGTGGCAATCGTGATGCCGCGATTAGTTGGCCCACCAGGATCGCGCGGATCGTTGACGTAGCCGCCCTCGTACTGAAAGACGAAGTTCAGGCAGGCGTCATAACACTTAGCCGCCATGCGTTTCCCCTTTTGGCGTCGTGAAAGTAATCCCGCATGGCGTTTCGTCCGTTGGTCCGGCGACTTGCCTTACGCGGTCTATGGATCATCAGATAGCCCGTTGCGTATCGGCAAACTCGAAGTGCCCTGCTACGTTTTGAACAATGAGCAGCGAGTTTTGACCGATCGCGGGATGATTGCTGCCTTTAGGGATGGCGCAAGGCGGCGCTGGAAAATTCTCGTCTGGTCATGGTGATAGAGTCGAGAGATTTCTGACCGGCGTCGCCTTAAAGCCGTATGTTTCCAGCGACTTACTCAATGTGATAAGAGCCCCTGTTCCTTTTCGCGTCAAAGTTCATGGTGCTGGGATGCGGCGGGCACTTGGTTATGACGCCGAGGCACTGCCGGCAATTTGCGAAGCGGTACTACAAGCTCGTGCCGATGGCGCCCTACACCCGCGCCAGCTTCACATCGCGGCACGATGCGAGTTGATTGCGCGCGGCTTGATGCGTATTGGTATCATCGCACTTGTCGACGAATGCCGGAACTATCCACTTCTTCATTATCAATAGCCCGCGCATTTGAATTGTATGATGTCAGCGTTCGCAACGCCCGTCGTGCGAACAGTCAGAACAGCGGTCGTCGTGCTGTCAGAGGTTTGCTGGAAAACAACGCCAGCCGTCGTGCGGTCGATTAGATCGCAGGCGTACCCATTGACCGAGGCAGGCATTCCCGAGATCGTGTAGGTCTGCCCTGCCGCACATGCCGCCGTAGCAGTGAACTTGCCCGCCGTAGAACCGCCAACCTGTGTTCCAAGTGTGCAGGAGCCAGAGCCGGTAATGGTTGGCGCGGAGCCATTCGATATAAACGCCGTTGCGCGCTGATAGCTGGAGTTGACGACCGGCTTCTGATTGAGGATCGCTACCGCATCTGTTCCCACAACCCACTGATTGGACCCGTCCAGATACGCAACATTCAAGTCCGCATTGGCCGCAGCATTGCGCGCACGAACAATGCCAAGGTTTGGCAGGACAATCGCGGCGCTCGAATACGTGCCGTTGACCAGGTTGAGCCCGTAAGGCACTGAACCCTTCGCCGCAAAACAGCTATCGTCCACACCAACTAGCCCGCCGCCGATGTCGCCGATGCAGCCAAATCCGGTGCGAAATGGCTTGGACGAATGGGGGTTGTTGACGAAGCCGACATCGGACTTCGCCATTGAAGTTCCAGCAGCGGTGACGTTCGTGGAAACAAACGATGCAGCGAAGTGCGCCGGATCGAACGAAACCCACGTTAGCGAGTCCGTCCCGGAATAGTTTTCGACCGAGCCTTCGCCGCCGACGAGATATTTGTACGACTGCCCCGTGCCAGTGCCGGCGACAGCGACAAACCCGTAGCAACCGCCACCTGTCCCGCCGACAAGGACGCAATGCATTCTGCGGCCTTCCGCAAACGAACCGGAGCCGCCTACAGGGTCATGCGCCTCATCGAAGCCAGCCGTCGCGCGCGTGTTGGCTGCGGACATGCGCTTGACGATGGATGTATAGGTCGTCTGATTGACGCCTGAAGTCGCGGTTGAGCCTGTCGTCTTCTGCCAGACTGCAACGGGGTTCTGCGTCGTGTCAGGCGTGGCGACGCTCCCGAGTACGCCGACCGAGCCGGCTGCTGAAATGGAGCCCGTGAAGTTTGCCGTCGCTGCGTAGACCGCACCAGCGCCATAGTATGCCGATGGCGCGGTAATTGAGACTACGCCGCCTGACACTGAAGCAAACGAAAGAAAGCTCGCGCTCGCGGACCCGACATCGACGCCGATAAGGTTTGGCGAAACGCCCCGCGCAATGCCGACATTGCCCTTCGAATAGGTTTGCGCATGAGAAACCGAGGCCAATAAGGCGAACGACAGCGCAAGCGGGATGGCCCACTTTTTCATGGAATTTTCCTTTTACTTGCTGCGTTCAGCGGATGTAGGTAGACCAAGTGTTGTAATGAGAAATCATCTGGTCATCGGACCAGGCGGTCACGCCCTGGATCAGATCGGATATCGAGTCGCCTACAACGGTCGTCCCGCCCGAAGTCCAAAGTATGTTAGTCAAATTGCTTGTGGATGGCGGAACTGCGGCCTCGACGGCGGTGAAGTATCCTGCATTCACCAGACCGTATTTGACCTGCCAGATTTCGCAGGTTTCGGAAGCAGTATCGCCCGAACCAGATGACCCGACTTCCGCTTGGTTTGCGGCGCTTACATAAAGCGACTTCATATAGACATCCGTCTTGCCAAGCGTCTGCTGAATGAATTCGGACATCTCATCGCCGTAGTAACTGCGGTTAAGATTGTCCCACAGAACGCGGACGGAATTGGTCACGTCGCCGGATACCGCAGCATCGACCGTATGAAGATCGCCGCCGAGGTTCAGTTGCTTCTTCAATTGCCACAACGAGACGTACAGGGTCATATCCAACGTCCCTTCGAGTTGGTCGATAAATGCCATTGAGATGTCCTTAGGAAGGTCTATTCGACTGCTTCAGGTTGTGGCTTGCCCTTGATCGAGCCGCGCCGCTTTTCACGCCGCTTTGTGCGCTCGCCGCCGAACTCGTATCCAGCCGCATTGGCGTCTGCTGTCAGATCGGAAATGTCTGCTTCCGACCCATCTTGCAGAAGCCTCTTGCGGGCTTGGGGCCACACTTCCGCAACCGATGCAGCGGGAAGAACTTTGCCCGTCGCATACCGGCGCGCGACTTCCTCGCCTACTTCTGGCGAGATGGCCTTGACGATTTCATATTGCTTGCCGGTATCGAGGATCGGCCTGCCCTCGTATCCCTTGTCGCCCACCATCACGAGAGCGTTGCGCATTTCTTGCGCGCCCAACTGATGCACCGCCTCAATGGCGTCGCGCCTCTGAGTAGGGGTAAGCTGATAGCGTTCGCCTGTTTCAGTGTTGATCTGCGAATTGAACGTCAGTTCCCGCGTGATCGAATTGAGTTGCGACATGGCCGCCTGAGCGCGGGTGACGGGATGAATGCGTCTGTCATCGGCTGAGAACTTGCGCTTGCCGCTTTCATCGTCCGCGCCTGCGTTCAATGTGACGAACGCTTTCCTGTCGTCCGGTAAGGTCGCCAGCCAATCCTTTGCCTTCTGGTCCTGATACATGTTGGTGTATCGGTCATAGGTGTTGGCGGCTTGGGCGTACTGGCCCGTCTTCTGAGCGGCGAACTCGAAATATCGTTTCGTCATTTCCCCGGAGCGATTGGGGTCTTTGAGAAAGCGGCGCATGAAAACCATGTCTTCGAACTGGCTTTCCGGCTTGTCGTCATCGCCTGCGAACCAGTTGGACGCAGCCTGGATATCCTTGCCCCACATGCCGAACAGAGAGCCGATGGCGTAGTCTACCTTGATCGGCGACCATGCGTCCGAGAACCCCATGATTTTTGCGATCTCAGGGTTTGTGTGGTCCTTCAGGAAGCCCGAGATGCCATTTGTGATGTCGCCGACCTTGCGGGCGAACATCGAGGTCTTCTCGGTAAACTCATGCTGCGAATCAATCGCCTGAAGGGACTGCGGAACAATGTCGCGGCCCGTGAACATGTTGCGGTTAAGCGCGACTTCGAACACCGTCTTGATGAGCGGGTTGCCGGTGATTGGATTCGGCGGCTTCAGGACTTCCCATGCGCCTTCCGTGAAGTTGGCGGCAGCACGCGGGTCTTTCCCCATCATCGCTGCATAGGCCGCTTCGCCAGCATTGAAGCCGAGCGACAATTCAAACGGCTTCGGGATGGTGAGAACCTTGTGGCCCCACGGAATGACAAGATGCGTCGCCTTCATGTCGTTGTTGGCGTCGCGGTATTCTTCTCGGTCCCAATTCAAGGCCGCGTATGCAAAACCAAGCGCCGCGCCAATCGGGCCAAACTTCATGATTGCGAAGAAGCCCCGATTGATCGCGAGTTTCTCAACATCAGTCAGAGGCCCCTCGCCTTTAACCACTCGCGCGAGGCCCGGCAAAAGCGTTCTACGGCCAAGGTCCAAGCCCTGAAGGTGGGCATTAAGGAAGGGAATGAGTTGACGGATAGCCATCGTGCGAGAGCCGTGCCGCCCGAAGTCGAGAATGTCAGTGCCCTGATACGCGGCCTCAATACCCGCCTCGTATGGCGAGAGGCCTTGAGAAATCTTCTGTTCGTAAACCTTTGCAAAGACAGAATTGCGCGTAGCGGATTCAGTGATTTGCATAAGGTCAACAAGCCCGTGCATAAACTCCTTCGGACTCGACAGATTGAATCGGGCAGGCAAATAGCCCTTGGCTGCGATAGAGCCCACATTAGCGTCCATCATCCCGCGCGTATCTGTGATCGCTGCGCCGGGCGCGACACCGCCAAAATAAGCGTATAATTGAGCCGCCTTGCTTTGATTGATTTCTTCCAAGATGCCCCGAGCGCCAGAGACAAACGGGATATAATCTTTGCGAAGGATGCCCAACGCCATCTGGTCTCGAATAAAGTTTGTGGCAATGAACGTTGGGTTTGCCGTCACACCGAAGCGCAGGGTGGAAGCCGCGCCCTGCAAGAGTTGCAAGCTCAGGTCTTTCAAAGCATCCGGCAGGCTGGACAGGGCCTCATAGACCGCCTCGCCTTCCTTGCCCGCCATGAAGCGAACGGCTTTGAGTTCGCCCGCTTCCTTGTAGAACATGATCGGCTCGCCCTTCTTGGAGGCGGGCTGCATCTTGAACATCGTGCCCATGATCGGATCGTCACCGAAGGCATTGGTGACGCTGTTCATGAGAAGCGCGGTATCGTTCGGGTCGAGTCCGCGTTGACGGGCGGTAGACTTGATCGCCTCGCCAAGGTCGAACGCAGAGCCGCGCAGTTCCTTCGCAGCAACGGGTTCGACATAAGCGCCTGCGCCGGGGCCGACCTTACCGGCCAAGTCCGCGAACGCCTTGATGATGTCGTTGTGTCTGATGGTGCGTTCCGCAAGGAACGTCTGCATCATGATCCCCTGAAGCGGGTCGATGATGTCGCGGGACGAACCGCGCAGGCGCTTGATCGTGTCGATCATGCCCGGCCCATCGGAGGAACCGCCGCCGCCTGTCTTGCCGGCCAAAGGCTTGTCTTCCACATCTCGGAACAGCGGGACGTAGAACGGGTCTTTGGCGAGCGTGTCGAACAGGTCTTGCGTAATCAGCCCCGCATCGCGCTGCTTGGCGAGCATGTTGCGGGTGTACTCGTGGACCATCTGCGAACCCTTTTCAAAGCCGGGGTTGGCTTTGACGAGTTCCGCAAGGGTCGCTTCCGCGTCTGCCTTGGAGAAGGCAACCGGGGGGTGCTCCAGATCGCCAGCGGTGAACCTGTCCCAAAGGACTGAGGCCCGCTTGGCGACCATGTACGTGGAGAAGTCGTCTACAGACGCGCCTTGCCAGCGCCCGAGGATGGGCGACGCCCCTGTGGCCGTGGCGATTGCATCGTGCAGGGAGGCCCCTACAGGCGTAACGTCTCGATAAGGTACTACCCCATAGCGCATCTGGTAGATCGCGCCCTGTTGGGCTCTACCGAACAACCTGAGCAGGGTATCCGGGTTGTCTGCCGCCTTTAGGTCGAGAAGATCGCCCTTGTGGTTCTCGCGGAACAGTCTGGCGAGGTCACGCACCGTCCGCGTTACCGGGGCCTTGTCATCAAAGAATGCGCCGTAGGCGTCGGCCAGAACCTTGCCGATGGTGGCGGGAAAGCCTTCCTTTTTCAGAAACTCTTTCGTCTCGCCATACCAGCCCGTCTCGCCCTTCTGCACGACGTTGGACGCCACGCGAAGTCCAGAGGGGGCCGCGAGATAGTTGGCATAGGACTGCGCGGCCTCGTCCAGCTTCGCCAGTGTCTCCGGGTCTTTGCCGCCCAGGTACGCGCGGAATTCCTGGGCAAAGCTCGGCGCTTCCTTCTGCGCCTTGGCGGGATTGGTCAGCGACATGGCGAACCATTCCGCAAAACCTTCCGACGCCCTGCCCTGCCCGCCATAGTCGAGCGGACCCAACTCGAGCTTGAACTTGTCGATCAGCGCCGTCATCTCGGGGCCGATCTTCTGTTCCAGCGCGTGACCGCCTTCGTGGGCCGCCACGAAGAAATCGCCAACGTCACGCACACGGGCGACGCCGTACTTGGAATTGAACTGGCCTAGCGCATCGCCTGCCGCGAGACGGCCCTGACGGAAAGGAACGCCCAAGGCTTCAGCGAGGGCGAACGTCTGCTGCTGGAGCGACTTGATTGCGTCAACCGGAGGTTCGCCTGTGCCTGCGGTTGCGGGCTGTTCGGGGGATTGTCCAGTGCGCTTGCGGAAAGCTAGTTCGGGCGTGCTGACAGGCGCTACGTCGCCGCTGGCGCGTCCGCTATCGGGTCCGAGCTGCTCGGTGTTTCCGACCCGCGATGCTTCGCCATCTGCGCGAGCGCTTCGAACGCCGTCGCCCGTTCCTGCAAGTCCTTCTTGGCGGATTTGTCCGTCTCTTGCGACGCCATCTCCGCCAGCGCCTTCGCGTGCGCCTGATGCTGGTCCGCTGAGTACTTCATCGCCATAGCTTTCCTTCAGGGCCTCCGCAACGCGCGGGTCTTTGGCTTCGCGCTCGATAGCCGCAGCTTCATAGGCCGCAGGATAGTCGTGTCCGTTCGTTGCCGCCAGTTCGTCGGCGCGGGCGTCAAGAGCCTTGAGGTCCTTTGGCTTGACGCCCGCGGCCTTCAGTTCCTCGCCAAACTTGGCCTTGGCCTCGCCGCGCAGGGTTTCATTGAGACCAGCAACCTTGCCGTTCTTGGAGACGATGTTGACTTTGGAATCATCGAAGACGACGAAGTTGGACGTGCCTTCGCCCTTGGCGCGCGAGCCTGCGTCGGCGTAGCGGATGCCTTGGATGCCCGCCTCGTGAAGAAGCTGTGTCGCTTCCTCTGGCGAATAGTCTTCCAGCAAGTCCTTCCAGATATGCTGGCCGGTCGGGTTGGAGCCGTGCGCGTGGCCTCGGTCCTCAATGCGATCTTTGACGTACGGCCACCAATCCGTCTTCTCCAGTGCGTCCATGACGGCCTTTGGCTGATGATCGGCTAGACCGTCCCAATCTAGGAAATGCGCGGGGTCTGCTTTAATGCGGACTTGGTAGAGGGAGCCTTGACCCTGCTTCCATTTGAACTTTCCGGCAGCGTCCAGAACCGCCGCCCATTGGGCTTTTAATTCAGGGCTGTAATCTGACTTCTTCACAAAGGCTGCGAAGTCCGACAGGCTATCGCCGTCGCGCAATGCCGTTAGGGCTTGCTGTGTCAGGTCGCCAGCCTCACGCCATGAAGCGCCCGCCTTTTCGCCAGCAGAACGGATTTCCGCAAACGGGTCAGTCAGACCGATTGGGCTCCCATCGGCAAACGTCATCTCACCTTTCGCAAGCGCATCACGGTAGCTAGCGGCAACGCCTTTTGATTCGGCAAAGTAGAGCCCGTGGCCGTATGCCTGCGCGCCCTCGCCCGTCCCAATCTTGGAACTATCGAACCGCTCAAAGTCGTGCGGCGTTCCATGAAACGCGGTAATGCCTTCCTGTTCGGGAACGCCAAATGCCCCGCCTCGAATAAGCGTACCGGGAACCTCAACGCCTAGATCGGACTTGATCGCATCCGCCGACATGCGGGCGGTGACTGACTGCGGGCCAGGCGCGGGCTGAGAGGCCAAGCGGGCTTGTGGTTCTGCGGAGCCTAACCGAACAGCATCGGCAGGCGGGGCAGAACTCCCCGGAATATCAGCACCGCTAACCGAATTCGGCTGTTCGGCAACCGAATTCGGTTTAGCCGGGGCCGCGCCCATTTTCTCAGGATCAACCAACGGCGCGCGTTCACCCGGCGCACGGAATGCAGCGTCTTCCTTCAGTGGGTCGGTTATCCGGCTCCAAATCTGTTGCTGGAAGCCGCGCCGCACTTCCGAGGTCGCATAGCCTATGCCCTTACCCGCAAGCTCCATCCCGCCATGCAGCACAGCGCCGCCGACAAAGCCCTCCAGCGGGGCCAAGGCCAGACGCATCGGGTCAAAGCCCGGTTGAAGCCCTGCATCGGTTGATTGCTTTTGAATGACCGGGTTCATGCCGGTATTCAGAACGGCCATCGACACGCCGGTATCGAGCATCCGGCCTGCCATGCCTTCCAGGAAGCGTGCGGTTACAGGCGCGGCAGCAGCCAAGCCCTTCGCAGCATTCGAGCCGGGCATGACCAGCATTTCAGGGGAGGCAAGCCCGCCCGTCAGCGCGCCCAAGACATCGGCTGCAACGTCACTTGCCCCGCCGGCTGAAGGATGCAGCTTGTTCTGAATGACAGCCGCTTGCGCATCCGAGACGTTGACAGGGTTTTCCGCCGTCTTCAGCTTCGCCAGTTCTCCCGCCTGCCAATCGGCAAAGGTGGAGCGGGCAGATTGCTTTTCTTCTTCCGTCAGACCATCAAGCGCCCGCTCAGTCGCGGCGGCGGGATCGGCCTGCATCCTTGCGACAGACGAACCAAGCCCAGTTCCGGTGTACCAATTCGCCTCAGCCGTGTCCGAGAAGCGTTGGCCAAAGCCAATTTCGGAATAAGGCTTCTCATCGCCCGTCACGAACTGCGAAAAGAAATTATCGCCACTCGGCTTCTTGACAGGCGCAGGCGGGGCCTGACCAACATCGACGAGCCCGCCCGTCGCATTACCCATCGGATCGAGAGGGGGCATGTCGTCAGCCATTCGGCGTCGCCCCCTTCGTCATCGTCTGATGTTCGCTCATGACGCGCTTCGCCATGCCCTTGCCAAACAGCGCATCGAACTCGTCAGCCCGGCTCGGGTTCTGGATCAGCGCCTTGATGGCTTCAGAGGGCGGGCGAACATTGCTAGACTGTGTGCCCGTAGCATCCGGCTTTGCAGAGCCCGCAGGCTGCTGCGGCTGCGACATCATCGCACCGTAGGCCCGGCCCATGTCTTCATATTCGTTTGGCGGAGGTCCTGCGGCTTTAGCCATTGCATCGTTCGTGCGGGCCTTGTTCAACGCTTCCTGATCGGTCTGCGTCACGCGCTCGCCCAGGCCAATCTTTTTGAAGATGCTGGTTGCAATCTTTGCGCTGTCGGCGCCCACTTCCGCTTGTTCCAACGCGAACTGAAGCGCGCGATCCGCATAGCCTCCATAAGCCTGCTGGAACATAGGAACGATCTTTTGCAGATACTGGCGCTCGGTCCCCGCAAGACCGTTCACGACCGGAGCCATGATTTCAACGGCCTCGTCTTTCGTGATCGGAATGCGCCTGCCTTCGGGGATGCCAATGGCTTCCTGTGCCGCCAGTCTGGCCTTGGCGAGCGGAACGATTGTCTCGGGCTTGTCGAAGTTCACGCCCTGCTTGACGGCCTGCACTTGAGGCAACCTGTCCACCGCGCCCGCAGGGTCAGTCATGCGCTCCTTGACGATCTGATCGGCCTGCTTCTGCGCAGCCTGATAATATTTGTTCTGCGCATCAAAGCCTTCTTGCCCCGGCTTCGGCTTCAGGGTTTCCAGTCGAGCGGGCATCTGCTCCGATGGCAGAGTGCTGAAGTCGTGCGTGGCGTTGTAGTAATTGATCGCGCGCACACGGTTATCAACGAACTCCGCTTGAGCCTGCGGGCCTAATGCCTTACCGACCTTCTCAGGCGTCAGCGCATCGACCGGCTTTCCGGTGGACATGATTGAGGACGTATCGTCGCCAATCGTGCTTTTGACCGCAGCCGCTTCCTGCCGCTGCTGTGCGGCATTCGCGCGGAGGTCGCCCGTAATCTCGTTCTCGGTCGCCGTCGTCATCGCAGCGCGACGGTCGGGCGGGAGAAGTTCAGCCAGTTTCGAAGGCTGCGCCGAAGACGTACCATTCAGATTAGCATAGACGCCTTGCGCCTGATGAAGCCGGTTTGCCCCGCCATGTGCATTGGCCAGGCCACCTTCGTATCCCTTGGGTCGTTCATACTGAAGCATCGCCTCAGTAGCCCCGCGAACGTCCTTCGCGTTCTTGAGGGCCTGCGCAGCGCCACTTTCCGAGGTCGTCAATTCGTGCTGGACGAACTCAAGCTGCGTCTGATAATCGCGCCAGTCTTTGCCTTTGGACGCCGCAAACGCTTTCAGGCTTTCGGCGCGGCCACTGTTCCATTGGCCAATGCCGAGGGAGTCTGAACCATCTGCGCCATCGCCCGCCGCACGCGCATTCGTATTGAGCTTGCCGCCGCTTTCATGGATGAGGTTGCCGACGATGCCCGCCGCCTGTTCCGGCGTCCAACCCTGCGACGTAAAATACTGCATCGCCTGCTTGGTCGCGGCCCCGACATTGACCGGGCTGAGAGCCTGCAACCGTTGTGTTGGCGGCAGCATTGAAATAGCAGATTCGGCGAAATTGGTTGACCACGCATTCTTTCGCGCGACAGCATCGGCTTGGGTGATATGGCCGTTCTCGGCCATCTGGTCGATAAGATCGCCGCCCGTCTTGATGATGCTGGCGCGCGTCGCGTCATCCTTGGCCTTCAACCCTGCATTGCGGAGGTCAAGCAATTGCTGGTTTGCGCCAGCAAGGAACGCATCCTTTTGCAGATCGTCCGCCGCGCCAAGGGAGGCGATTTCACCGTTCTTGACGTGTATCTGATTGCTGAGAATAAACTTCTGCCGAGTGGTATCATCGCGAATGAGCCCTGCCGCCCCATCAAGAGCGGTCTGATACTTCTTCGGGTACTCATTGCGAAGCGTGTCCTGGTCGTCTTCGTCATCGCGCAAATGATCGATGTCTGCCTTTTGCGTGAGCCACGCGGAGTTGGCTCGTGCCAGATCAAGGTCGCTTTCCTTCTTGTTCTGCGTTTCGAGATAGTTCCCGACTGCCGACCCAAGCTGCTGGACACCCTGCCCGATAGACTTCAGGCCAGACCCATTGAGCCCGGCTGTTGCGACGTTCTCACGCGCGGGCGCAACTGCGGCATGATCGTTCACCATGATCCGGCCAGAGTTGCCGGAAGGTGAATTGCCTAGTGCGGTGAAGTCAGGAAGGACGGGGATAGCTATGCACTCCCATTAGCCTTGCGACCATGATTTGATTTTGTCCCAAGCGTTCTGGCCATACTTCGAGTTGATGCCGCTGGCTGCGCCCGACATCAGCGTGCCGCCCGCGCCCAAGAGGCCCTGTGTCTCAACCATGCCAGCTTTGTAATTGTCGGCGTTGTATTTGTTCTGCGCTCCGGTCAGAGTGACCGCAGCCTGATCCTCAAGCCCGCGCGCCCGGTTTTCGCCCGCATAGAGCGACATCAACTGGTGATACTCGCCGGTCTTCTTGATCCCTGCATCCAGCGATTCAACGGTCGAATCCGTCGTATCGCCGCCGCCCATGGCTGCACGGGCCTGAAGCGATGACTCGACCTGCTTTTGCTGCGCGCTTTCATCCATTGCCTGACGCTGAGAAGCTGCGCGCGATTCATCGGCGGCATATTTCAGTCGCGTGGCTTCATTCATCGCCGCCATGAAATCGGCAGGCGCGTTCGCCCTGAGAGCCCTGGCCTGCGAGCCGGATGCCATCAGGGTTCCGCCTGCGCTCAAGGCCGCGCCACCAAGCGCAAGGCTGGCAGAGATCGGATCGAAGCAGGCGAACTCGCTGAAGTTAAGAAGGCGTCTGAACTGTATCAGCATTCCACATCCAGAGTTTCTGTCCGCCTTGTTCCAGCACGAACGTAAATCCGAGGCGTCGTATCCAGCGTTCCGCAGCCTCCGGGCCACTTTCGCTTGTCGTCGCAATCAGGCTTGTGATGCCTTCTGACTTCAATTTCTCAAGCAATCGAACTGCCGCACGGTGCAGCGCAACCGGGCGTTTCCGGGCGTCTTCCGTCAGTTCGGAAAACAGCATCTTTCGCCCATCAGGGAGGAAAGCCACGCCGCCTAGACCGATGACTTTCCCGCTTTCGTCCTCTCCCGCAATGGCTATGCAGCGCACGGGAACTGACGGGCAGAACAAGAGAACATCGCGCGCCACAGCCGGGCGAATGGCGATGCTCACCCCGAGGTTTCCATTTCGAGCGTGAAGCCGCAAATGGTTGCGGGTCGCGGAGCCTGCCCTTGGATCATGATCCGCGCGTCCGTGTCCCATTCGCCAGGGAAAGGAAACTGCTGCTGGTCATAGCTCGACCAGATCGTATCGACCGGCGTGGGTTTGCCGCGCTCGACAGGCGGCAAGGAACGCAGAATCATTTCTGCCGGGTCTTCGTGCCAATGGCCATAGCGGATCGCCTGATAGTGCATCGTGTCTGCGACGATGCCGATATGGCCTACCCGCTTCACCTGATTGATCGCCGTACCCTGCGCAGCCGCATAGGCCAGCTTGGCAGAAACGAACGTAGCCGTATAAGGCAACCCGGTGACCGCGTTTGACACCGCAGTTGGTAAAACAATCTGTCCAGATGCGACAGTGTACGTCGCGACAGTCGCCGGGTTATTCTGATCGAAACCGATTTCCTTGCCGTCGCCCCATACGACAACGGCCTTACCTTCGAGATGGTCGAGACCTGCAAGCACCGTGGTCGGCACTCCCGAATAGACCACATGGCTGTCTGCGAGCTTGCTGGTTGCGCCACCTTTGCATTCATCGAGACGAGCGAACTTTTCCAGAAAACGCTTTGTCACACCGCCAATCGTGCGGGCAACAACGACATAAACTTCATCTTCCAACTGCCCCGGAAGAACGGCGACATTCTCAATCACGCCATCCGTTTCAATCCGCCACCAAGCCTGTACGTCGTCCTGCTCATCGAACAGCAGCACAGCAAGTTTACCATCGCCGCGAACGAACAAAAGCCGCGTATCGGGCTGGCGCTGCACGGTTAGATCGACAAAGCCAGGTATGCCGATATCGAGATTGAGCCGAGTCAGATCGATCGGTACAAAGTCAGCGGTCTGCGCCTGAAACGAAAGCAGATAGACCCTGCGGTTGGACCTCTGAACGAAGACGCCGTGGTTATCGACCTGAAGCGCACGAAGCGGGGCAGCGCCCTGATTGGTGGAATATTTCAGATTGAACGCGGTCGGCGTCAGAGGTTCATCAAACGATGAAGACCGGGCCGTGACGATGCCGCTGTCTGTTCCCATCGCCAAGCGGGAAAGCGACAGGAGGAAATTCGTATGGGCAACCGGCCCCTTGCCGATAGACCGTGAGATCGGGGCAGCATCGCCGGTCTTCTCATAATCGAAAGACTGGTAAGCGTCCGAGACAGAGCCCCAAATCTTGTTGGCTCCCGACCACCACAAGCGCCCCTCATGCAAGGTGACGCTTGACGGATATCCTTTGGCCGCAGCACTCCACTCGGATAAACGATAGTCCGAGCATGGCCCATAATTGGCAAAGTAGCCCGCATGAACCCCATCGCTATTGATGTAGTCCAGCACTTCAGCATTGGCCGTTGTCGAGTTCGGAACAGTCCTGATGCGGGCGATGCCTGCACCGCCACCGCCATTGTAGGTCACGCCGATTGAGACAGTGCCACTGGTGTAGTCCGCCGCCTGAAACCCGACGCGATACCATGCAACGACATTGTTCATGCCGTCATCAATGCCGCGTAGACCGTTCGTCGTATAGGTTAGATACTTGACCCAATTCGATAAGCCATCCGGGTCATAGGTCCGTTCGACGGTAACTGTCCCGACCCACGTTCCGGTCAGGTTGATAGCGAACACACGGTCATTGCTGCCGGTGAACATGGTCCCCGCATTGGCCGAAATGCCAGAGACGCGAATGGGGCGGGACCACGTATCGCCCTTGTTCAAATCAACTTGCCGCGTCTGTCCGTTGTGGAACAGACGCAGGAGCGAACCAACATGGTCTTGCGTAAAGAAGGCTTTGTTAGCCGTCAGTGTCACGTCGCCTTCATAGGCCGACGCTGTAATCTGGAATGCATCATTGCCGGGTGCACTCGGGAACGGACCATCGAGAACGATGTAATCGACAATCGACCAACTTGTGGCTGAACGTCGTTCAATCTTCTTCTGCGGGTGGCCTTGGCAAGCCACGAACACAACATCAGCCGATGTATCATATCTCACATAAGGAAGGTCTGTTTCCGTCCAGGTTGTCGGCAGGCTCAGTTCGCCAGCCGCTTCCACCTGAATGCTATCGACTACCCGAAGGGCATACTTGGAGCTATCGAACTGGCAATAGACGGTCGTACCGGACGGCGTGAAGGCAATGGAGTGCGTACCTACATCGAGATTGGTCGTTGCAAGTATCTCGCTCCCGCCTATCGTCGTCCCGATCTTGAAGGCAAGCGAGCCCTTTGAGATGACGATCCGAAGCGCAATTTCCTTGCCCACGTCGCCAGCGTCGATGGTCATTTGCCCATAGGCGGAGGACACGTTGCCATACAACACACCGCTGATGGCAAGATTGCCGGCAGTTGTAATCGTCGCGCCGGGGCTTGGCGAGGTTGTCCACGAAGCAAATGCAGGGACGCTCGACGCATTTGCTGCGCGGGTTACAACAGCGCCATCAATCCAGATACGCAAGAGACTGTCGGTCAATTCGATAAGCGCCTTGTCATCCGACGAGTAGATGAACTCGATCAGCTTGCAGGGGCTATCGTTCTTGATACTGCCTTGGTGACCGAGGCCGGGCCGTAGCGTCATTGGCCCCATCGTGTAGGGGAGCCAATTGATTTGCTGTTCTGCCGAAAGACGCAGCTTGTCCACGTCCACGCGGTCCAGCGCGAGCCGTGAAACCTCTCCTCGATTGAGAGCGTAGAACGCTACCGTTTGCTTTGGCATTACGGGATCAGTGACCCGCCAGAGGGATAATCAAGCTGCCCACCACGCCGCGAACGGGACGTGACCCATGAGCCAAGCGGGCGATGACCGGGAGGCTGGTCGATTGCATCGTTGGCCTGAGCGACCTTTCGGAAGCGATCGACCTTCTTTTCCATTGCTTCCACTTCAGGCGCAGACTTCTGCGTGATGCGCGGCAGGATCAGCGAGCCGAGGTAAACGCCGACGTATTCCGCGTAGTCGGGCGGGAACATGACGGGATCGACGCCAAGCGTCCCCGAGATATAGCGAAGGTACATTGGCGTCAGATTGGACAGCCAATAGCCGTGCTGGTCCTGATAGTCGGTCAGAGGCAGATTGAAATACTGATCCGAGGATACCAGAAGCGTCTTGACCCAATCGGCAGGCTTCTCGAAAGCGTATCTGTAGCCGAAGGATGGCGTGATATCGGTTGACGCATCGATAGACGCCGCCCTGATGGCGAAGTTCCAGAAAGCCTGCCGCAGACAGAACAACAAAGCCTCATCGTATTCGTCATCGAGATAATAGCGGGCTTCGCTATCGTCCGTGAGAGACGCCAGCTTGCGCTCCCCGAGATGACGCAGGGCCTTGTTGTAGAGGCCGAGCCTGTCCGTATGAACGGTCATTGGAGCCTCACGCGGCCTTGCGGCCTTCGAAGTTCAGAATGTAGGTCTGCGCAAGTCCTTCGTTGTCGAACTTGTCCTTGATGACCTCGCCATTGGCCTTGCGGATGACCGCCCATTTGGAATGAGGTCCGCGCCATTTGGTTTCGAGCGAGCTACCCTGTTCAGACAGCGCGTCAACAGCGGCAGGACGAAGGTCTTTGTAGTGGTGCAGGAGGGTCACGTTGGCCCAATTCTGCCCGGCAGAGTGCACATGGAGGTCAAGCATCCATTCGCCAGTGTCGATAGCGACGGTAATGCGGTCGTAGGGGCGCATCGAGCGCGAGACGTGGGACCAGTAATCGCGGCACAAAACTTCTTCAATCGTCGTGCCAGCCTCAGCCGTGACGAACCATTCGCTGCGCTTGTACTCGGCAAGGCCAATGCGTTCATCGCGGAGCTTTTTGGGCTCCACCGGCTCAATGATTTTATCGGACATAAGTTCACCCTGAGAAATGGGCGGAGCGAAATGCCCCGCCCAAACTTGTCCCGACGATTAGTCGGTGTTCGTGGCAGACGTGATCGCAACGCCATCGGCGATGTCGATGGTCGTGCCGGACGTGTTGAGGACCGTATGCGAGGTCCACACCTTCGTGCCGGTCACGTAGACACGGAGAATGTCGCCGTCGCGCATCCCAAGGGCATAGCCATTGGTGAAGTAGCCCGACGTATCGACGGTCGCCGCCGTATCAGCGGAGGAATAGACCCACACGCGGGGGCCAGCGATAACCTGTTCCACGAGGCGGGGCGGTGCAGAAGTGCTGTAAGCCATTGCTGGCTCCTTTCATGTACAGATGATGGGAGAAGGCGGGACGCTCAGGCCCCGCCCGTTATGGGTTAGGCGTAGGCCGAGCCGTCGTGAGTGGCCTTCACAGCGCCCTTCACCTGAAGCATCTTCGAGCCCATGTAGACGGTGCTACGAGCCCACGAATACTTCTGCTCCTGGTTGAAATCCGCCTGCGCTTCGATTTCGCCCGAATTGACCGCATGGCCGATTGCGTTGCGATGATAGAAGTAGACGTATTCCGCCGCCGTTCCGATGCCGGAGATGAGCGGGGATTCAATCCAGTTGAAGCCAGCCCAGCGCAGCATCTTCATGGCAGGGCCAGTCAGAGGCTTCATGTCCACCCACTGCGAGTTGACGAACTCGGGCACCTGAAGAAGGTAGCCCATGAACGCCGGGGAAACGACGGCGAACATGTTGTCAATCTCGCCAATCGGGACGGCGTTGTTGCCGAGCTTGGTGCGCGCCTTCATGACGAGCGCCAGCGAGGCGGTCTGAGCCGTGCTGATCGTGGTCGTGGTGTTGGCAAGTTCGCCGAGGATGTCGTTGTCAATCGAGCGATTGATAACGGCCATGCTGGTTTCCTGCATGATGCGACGACCGTCGCCCTGCGAGGCGAACAGGTTGAAGTCGGTCTTGCGGACCAGATCGTGGTTTTCAACCAGGGTCGCAGTGGCCTGCGTCAGGTTGTCGGCACGAGCCGGGATGAGGCCGTTGACGCCACGTGTCGTGGTGGACGCGCCACCCGAATCCGCAACGAGGAACGTAGCCTGATTGCCCTTGATGACCGCTTCAGTGACGCAGCACGTGCGCAGAAGGGACTGACGAGCTTCGAAGCCAAGAACGAATTCCTGACGATCTAAACCGCAATTGCGGTTTCAGACTGTCGCTTACGTTCGCGCCGTTGCTGTTGATAGTGCTTGGAGCAAAGGCCGTGGCCCCATACTCCGTCATCGCATCCATCAATCGTGCAGTAGTTGCGCGTAACGCCTGGAACACTCAGTCGTTGCCGGTGGTGTGAAAGGATCGCGTCTATCTTGTGTCGTTTCAGGCGAGAGTGCTTAGCCAGATTTGGCAGGAACCGTTCCGCAAAAGAGCGGTGTTGGTATCCAAGCGACCTACGCCAGACTTTGACATTCTCTGATTGCCCTTGGCCCACGATGGAGCCGCCGAACGCTTTCAAGAGAAAGTCCAAAACAGACATATCATTGACGTGTGCGACCGCGCTAACCGCAATGGACCATTGTGTGTAGCCATTGACGATATATTTGCGGTAGCTGTACGTCCCGTCACCATCGAGATAGCCAGCCGTCCAAGCCCATGTCGGATGATTTTTGGGCTTGAGCGGGCCAACATTCTTTCTGGATTCCTTGCTGGCTTCCTGTAGCTGTATTCGCGTTGCGTTGTCGCACCAGCGGTCACCATAAGCGACCCGGTATTCACGCCACGTATCTAACAACCACTGCCAGTGCCGCGCTTTGATAACCATGTGTTTAACAAGGCGCGGAAGGATCATTTCGAGGTCGGCGCGCTTGGATATTTTCCAAGAGATGAACTGGTCATCTTTGCCGGTTATGTAGACGCCGCCCATGCCGGTCAGGCTAGGAAGGGTCTGCACAAAGCCCACTTTATCAACCGCCTTCGATGAGGCGAGATGCAGCATGAGGCCCACGAAATACCGACCGGGATTGTTCTGGTCGGCCTTGAACGCGAATGACAAAGAGCCGTCCGCGTCAAGAAGTCCTGCAAGGTATTTGACTAGCGATTCATTCATTCTCAGACCTGATGTGTTGCGGTCGAGAAACCTTCCGTCAGGTTCCCTATAAGATATAGGCTTCCTGTTATTCAGTTCCAGTTACTCAGCATCAATTTACTGAATTTGGAAAGCAGTGTCTGCCATAGTAGATGCACTCCTATTTTGTGCGGGAGTGCCTGTCGCTTCGGGGTGTCCGTTAGTGCGCGGTCGCGGGGTGTCTCGCATGGCGAGGGCCGCTATTGGCGGGTCACGGGGCTTCTGCTTAAGGCGGGTTTAGTTGGGTGCTGGCTTTCGTCGGGGCCGTTGCCGGGGTGTCCAACTACTCAACAGCGGGCCGGGCTACGCACCATTGCGCAGACCGAAACTCATGGAGCCTTGCGTGTGGCCCAATATGAAATCTCCCCTGACTGTTCTGCGTACTTGCCGATAGCATCGACTTCGACGCCTTCGCCAAAATGCTCGATAAAGCCATGGGCGAGGAACAGGAGGATTGTTTCAGACGGCAATGAAGCGCCTGAGAACTGCATTATGTAGGCGTCGTTCGGCGGGGCGGCTTCGCTGCCATGCATCGCTGCGAATGAAGCTGCTAGGGGTTCTGCCGCGCCAAGCGTGATCGGCATTACGCGCGGGCTTTCATCTTCAGTTGCGCGTCGAGCAGTTCACGATACTCGTTCTGCATCGCAGGATCGCGGTCATAGGTGCGACGATCATTGCGAATGGTGTTCTCGATCTCGCCAATGCGGCCTTCAACCGACTTCATCGGGTCGCCGCCATTCGACGGGACAAGCGTTGCAGCCGGGTTCAACTCGCGGGCAATCTGCGCCCAAAAGCGCATGAATTGCGGATGATCGCCAACCAGCTTGCCATCAGGCGTGCGGGCAGAATACAGGTTCTCGCGCAAATCGGCGGGGAGCCCGGAGAACAGCGACGAGATCGCGTTCATGTTGCGGCGGTACTCGCCACCCCATTCTTCGCGCAGTTTCTCTGCGGCTTCCGTCTGGAAGGACGCATCTCTTTCGGAAACCTGTTCGGCCTGAGTGCGCTGAAGGCTTGCGTACCACGCCAAGTTCGACTTGACCTGATCCGGCGTCATGTTGCGCTCGTGCGCCCACTTCGTATAGCCGTCCAGTATCTGCTTGTCGGCGTCGGACCAGATGAAGCCGTCGCCAAGGTTGGTGTCGTACTTGTCTGGGCTTTCCGGGACGCCGACTTCCTTGCGATAGGCTGCGATTTCTTCCGGCGTCGCGCCTTCGCCCGGAGGATCGATCTTCGCCGTCAACTGACCGGACGACAGCCGCTTCTCAAGCTCGCGGTTCTTCTTCCAAAGGTCCTTGAAAGACGAATAGCGATGAAGCTGCTTTAGCTCCTTCTCGTCTTCGGTAAGCTGCTCACGCCAATTGTCAGGGAAGGCCGCTGGCGTGGAGATGGGCTTGTCAGCATCTACCGCCCCATCGGCCAGCGTCTTTGCGCCTGGGGCCTGTACGGCTGCGGCAGGGGCTACAGGATCGGACGGCGGCGGCGCAAGGCCAGCAACGGGCGGCTTCGAAGTATCGCCAACAACGGGCGACGCGCCATTATCAACCGGGGTACTGTCAGCGACTTCGCGGACACCATCAACCATCAGGTTTCACCTTCTTGAGCAAGGACGGGTCCATGTTCACGAGGCCAACGATCTGTTGGCCGACCCATCGCTTGCCTGCTGCAAAATCAGAATCCCGCGCTGAGGCGGGGAAGTAAGTCAGGTCGTAGGTCCCGGCGCATCGGTTGATGATCCAGGCGAGTGCTGTTCTTTGCTGGCCTTCGTTCGCCGTTCCCGTCGCCAGCGATTTGATGGCAAGGGCTTCGGCTTCGGTAAAGGGCGAGGACTCATACGGCGGTGCTTGCCGTGGCTTTACGAGGCGTTTGACTGGCAAAGGTCAATGCGCCCTGTGAACGCCAATGCGGATGCCATCGAACAGCGTCAGACGGCCCGCCATGATGTTCGCCTCGATATCGTCCCGCGACTTGAAGTCGTTCGTCAGGCGGCGGTCGTACAATTCCTTCGCCAGCAAATGCGCATCGTCCTTGTCGATCCAGACAATGCCGGGAACCTTGCCTTCATACTGCTGCTGAGAGACTGAAAGCGTCTGCCAGATGAGGGCGAGGACCGAGCGGTCGCCCGCCTGCGTAATTTCGTGCGGCTTGGGATTGCTCACGCTGCCCCCTGCTGCTGGTCAGGCTGTTGCATACCCATGGCTGCGCCAATCTTCTGCATCGCCCCGCCTGCCTTGTCGGCGGTGTCCGCGACCTGAGAAGCCTGCTCCATGGCCTGCTGTTGCTGCTGCTGTTCGGCAGCGGCCTGCTTGACCATTGCAGCCTTCTGGTCCGCGACTTCGGGCGGCAGTATCCATGTTGCCGGATCGCCAGCGCCCTCGAGCGCATCGCGTGTCGCCTGCTTCGTGTCGAAGACAAACAGCGCGTCCGGATCGAGTTGGGCTGCAATCTGCAATATCTGTGCGGACTGCATGAACGCCTGAGAGTTGGCCCGCGTCTGCGCAGCCTGTAGAGGGCTCTCGAATGTAAAGCGCACGTCCTGACCGCGAAGCTGCTGCGGCATGTCCTGCGCGAGGTTGCCGAACGCGCCCATGTCCAAAAGCAAATCAAACGTCGTGTCGCAGATCGCGCCGTTGTATTCCGTTTCCATCGGCTCAAAGAGCGGCAGAGCCCTGCGGATATATTCTTCAACCCGCTTCTGTGTCTCGTAGGCCGTCATGTCCTTTGAGATTTCGGGAAGCTGAATCTGGTTCAGGTAGAAGGCTTGCAGGATCATCTCCCGCACGCCCTTGGCCTGTTCCTCGCCCCACTGAAACCCACCACGATCAATCGGCAATGGGCGAAGCGCCTCGCCGGTCTTCTCGTCGTACTCAGCCTCAACGTAGGTAATGCCACCGGCAAACGTGTTCACGCCGCCTTGCAGCACTTCGCCCACGGCCAGCATGGGCGGATCAACCGACTTCTGCCCTGCTTCCAGCAGCGTCAGCGTCATGTTCTGCAACATGCGCGCATCTGACAGCGCGATGACAGAGGCGGGCGAATAGGCGTATTGCGAACCTGCAATTGTCTGCCAGCGCGGAATGACGTAGCCCGTCCGCTTGACCGGCACTTCCTCGAGGACCGTCTCGTTATCGACATCGAGATAGATCGAGACGTAAGGAAGGTTGCGCTTGTTCTTGGACTTCTGAAGGTCATAGTCCGAGGCAGGCACAATGATGTGCTGTACGTTGAACTCGGTAAAGGGCTTGTCGCGCGCCGCATCCCGAACGGTGTGATGCAGGTCGATGCCATCCTTGTTGCCAAAGATGCTCACGATGTTGCGGGCCTGCATCTTCTGCTTGCGGTGGATGCGATCCACTTCGAGGTGTGCATTCTCCTGCCATGCGACATCGCGAAGATGCCAGCAGCGATACAGAAGCCCGTCCAAGTCCTTGTTGGGCTCTACCTGAATAACGGCTTGGCCGAACGTCGCGAAGTCGTGGTCGCCTTCGCGGGTAGAACGAACGAAACCTGAGTGCGTGTCGTACATGGCAAGGCGCATAACCTCGCCTGCCCAATCCAGCCACGTCTTGCAGTTCTGGTCCTTGTTGATGCTCTCGCGGGGAGTGCGCGGGTGGAACCACGGCTGGCCTCGTGGGCGCAGCATGGCTCCAATCTGGTTCGCCAGATCGCGCCTGCACATAGCGGGATAGCCCGACATCAGATGCGCGGCGAACTCAAGCCCTATGGATCGCGTGGTGGTGAAATCCGCGCGCTCGACATAGAATTGTTCCGCGATGCTTTGATGTAGTGAGTTGATGGGGCCTTTCTTAGTGAACAGGCCGTCTCCCTGTTCACGTAGCTCTTTGACGCGAAGTTTCACTGGCGCTAACCGCCGCCAAGCTTCGTGGATGAATAGTCAGACCCGCCAGAGCCGCCTGCCAGCGCGCCGTCATTGCTCAACAGCGTTGACGCACGGCCACCGCCTGCCGACAGAGCCGCCTTCTTGCGCGCTGCTTCCATGGTCTGAGCCGAACCGGGATCAGGCATGGGAGGCGGCGGGGTCGGGGGCGGCGCAACCTGGACAGGCGGCGCGGGCTTGGAAAACAATCCACCCATTCATCTATCTCCGATAAATCTTCTTCTGTTTGGCGTAGCCCATGTTTGCTGTCGTAGGCCGGTCAACGAAGCCCTTGAGCCTGCGCTTCACGGCTGCATTGCCTTCGCTCAGGCACATCACGGCTGCATCGCCACGGTCGGGCGAGCGGCCAATGCGCTTCTTGATGTCGTCCTTGCTTTCAAGCTGAATGCCGCTTGGCGTCAGCTTCCATGTCGGCGCGCAAAGATCGGCTCTCAATTCAGGGTCAGGCGGAAGCGCGATCATGTCGGCTGCTTCGTTTTCGGGGTTCAGGGCTTCCCTAAATCTCCACCATGCTTCGGCCCGCTTGTTGCGGAACGACAGCACGGACCCGTCCTGCGTCTTTGCAGCAGACGCGTTCGCACCATTGAAGCGATAGGCGTCTATGCCGTTGTCCCTCATGCGGGAGTAAGCGTCGCCGCCGTACCCGCCGCCCATGTCGATCACAACCGGGCAATTGTCCCTGCGATAGCGGATCACCAGACCCACGACGCTGGACCCGTCCGGCGTGTCGATGCCGGGCTTTGCAATCGAGTGATCGAACCAGCCGCCGTATCGAGGCTGAATTACCGTCTGGTCCTCGCCGCCTTGGGCAACGTCAACGCCCATCGCCGTCATCGCCAGACCGTTCTTGCCGTCCGGCTTCCATCTTGATTGAGCGGCGATCACCCAGGCAGTCGGGATAACCTGGAACTCAGCATCCGAACGGCTCGCCATGAAGTTGCCGTCACGCACTGCGCTTCGCAGCGGTTCTGGCAGGCCGTCCAGCTTTGCCTGATACCCCGTATTGATGAGATACGGATTGTCCTTCAGCATGGCCGGCAGAAACGACCGGCTCATGGGAATAGCTGGCTCAGGCTGACCGGGGAGCGCAACAGGCTCAGGCCCGTCTACTTCCATGTCCGACCCATCAGGTGCCGTTACATACCAGCGCAATTCGCCATGCTTGGCGGGGTTGTGATGCGTGATGTCCAGCCAAGGCCGGAACATACCTACGATCCAGTCGCCGTCTGCGTCTATCGGCGGGTTGGTCGCCAGCAGAGCCCGCACACGTTGACCGGGCGTTGTGGAGCGCAACCAGCCAAGATGAAAACGAACCTGCAATTCAAGAAAAGCGGTCGCCTCATCGAAAACTTTAAGATCGAACGGAATCCCTTGCCAGTCTTGCTCATCGCCTAGATGCTGATTACCAGCGAACTGGATATAACGCCCGTCCTTGGTGCGCAGCAGCGGCGGCGGGGAGCCATTGTAGCCATCGCGCGAACCGTTGATTTCCAGCGCGCGTTCGGTGAGGCCGGACAGGTTCGCATACTTGCGCCGCATGATGAGCGAACGCTGATGCGCCGTGAACGCCAGACCTAACCCTAGATCGGTCTTGCCGCCGCCGCCTGCGCCACCATACAGCAGCACGTCGGCCTTGGAGAAGTACGCGTCCGTCTGAACACCAACTGATGGCAACCACGGCATGTGCTTGGTTGCGTTGTTGGCCGTCTCAATTATCTCTGCCCGTTCTTTCTCCGGGAGAGCGCCTAGCCGCTCAAGGATTTGATCGAGCATTCCTGCTTGCGGCGGTCTATCGGACAACCAAGAGCCTCATCAACCGTCCAGCCCTTCCGAATGCGGCTCTTAACTGATTTGTACGCTTGGTCGATGATTTCCTTTTGAGCGGCCTGCGGCAGGCCGTTGAGCTTGCCGAGGATTTCATCGAGAAGGCTCACGCAGCGGGCGCGGCAGGCCCGATGGGGTCGAGATTAGGCGTGGGCGATAGCTGAGGCGCGGGGCCGTCCACCGCCTTGGTAAGAGCCTGAGCGATGGCGACGAGCGTATCGTTGACCTCGCCGCCGTAGCCGTTGACGCGCTGCGTCTCGATGATGTCGTTGATCGTGTCGAGGACTGACATGCTATGCCCCTATCAACCGTAATTGCCCGCTGCGAGCGTGATGCCGACCTTTGCGCCCGACACTTCGGAGTTGGGCTGGTAACAGACCTTGAACGCCGTCTTGGCGGTATCCGTGATCTCCAGCACGATCTTGCCCGTTGCGTCGGTCTGGACGCGCTTCAGCTTCTTGGCGGTGAAGTCGAAGAGGTCGGTGCCCGTCGTGCAGGTCACGGTTCCCGAAGCGGTCGTGGCGGTGAGGCCGATGCCCGATGCAGAATCCGACAACCACAGATCGAGGTTCTTCACGCCGGAAATCGACGTGCCTTCGTAGTTGATGGCCTGGATCGTTACGTTGCAGACGTTGGCTGCACCCGCCGCAGCGGCGAATGTGAACTCGGAAGCGCGGGCTTCACCCACGAAGCTTCCGTTGTCGTCGATACCGACCAGACGACCAAATATGGAACGGCGCATTGCGTTAGGCATAGTGTTCTCCTGCTGATGCTGTTGCTTGTGGAGTTAGTTGCTCGGTTTCGCCACCCACCGGCAAGGAAGCTTTATTGTGCTACCACGTGAACTTGACTTGGCCTCGCCCGCCGCCGCCCGAGAGCGATCCGCCGGACCAAGACGAACCGCCGCCGCCGCCGGGCGCATTTCCGTCTGCGGCCTGCGAACCGCCGGCGACGCCCGCGCTGCCTGCTCCGCCGTCCGGAGAACCGGCCGCCCCGCCAGCGCCATGCGAACTGGAGCTTGTGCCGTTGCCGCCATTGCCGCCATTGCCGGCCGAGCCTGCGCCGCCGCCGCCGCCGCCGGCGCCTGCGCTGGCCGATGTGCCGCCGCCGCCGCCGGTGAAGGTCACAGTGCCGATGGTGCCCGCGCCGCCGGCGCCGACCGTGGAATTGTTCGTCGCGCCGCCGCCGTTGGCGTTGACGCCGTTGGTGGAGACGCCCGGCGCGGAATTAGCCGCCTTGTTGACCCAAGATGGATTGCCGGCGTTGCCGACCGTTCCGCCCGCTGGCTTCGCAGCGCCCGCGCCAACGGAGTAATAGACGGTTGCGCCTGGCGAAACCGTGATGACTGCGCGGGCATAGCCGCCGCCGCCGCCGCCCGGCGTCGTCGCCGCCGCCGCCGGCGCGCCCGAAGCGCCGGAACCCCACGCCTCTACAGTGAGCGATGTAGCGCCAGCGGGAACGGTAAACGAGCCCGCGCCAGTTGTGTTGATCGTCTGAGAACCCGGCACATAACCAGAGCCAGCCGTGATGGTCGGCGGGAACCCCGCGCTAAAGGACGGTCTGAAGGACTGAAAGCCCTTCCAAGGCAGGCTCACGAAACGCGCGTCCCGATCACAGTCACATAGACCGCAGTCGCCGTGGTAATGACGGCCTTCAATTCACCAGGAGGGGCCTCGAAGCCATAGATGCCGTTGGCGGTAAAGGTGAGGTTGGTCGTGTCGATGTTGATGTATGTCCCCGTTGCGGGGGACTTGAACTGGATCACGACGTTGCCGCCACCCCATGTTCCTTCGACGATGAACCAGCCACGACCGCCCGTCCACTGCGTCTCGCCAGTACCAGCAGTGGCAGGCGTGTTGTTGACGACGAGCGCCAGTTTGATTTCAGAAGCCATGATTTCAACCTACGGTTGGTGCGGGCGGCCAAGCCTTCCCGGTATGCTGTGCGTAGCGTTTTGCCGCAGACATCGCCGCCCGTCCGCCGATTGCTCTCCAAGAGCAGCCTCGCAGGTTGCGTTCTTCGTATGCGTACTGACCAAGCCGCAGCGTTTCTTTCTGCGGGCCACGCTTTCCATAATTGGCGACGCGAGACAGCCGCCCGCCGTGAAGCATCATGTGGTCGGATGCCTCGATCAGAACCAAGTTTGCCGCGTCGTCGTTGGCATGGTTTCCGTCAATGTGATGGACATCAAAGCCATCTTGCAGACGCGATCTTAGCCACTCCGCCGACCGTTCGGGGTGAGCGCTGAGCCACGCCCAATGGTAGCTTTGAAACTCTCGTGCCATTTACTTCTCAGGCTTGCTTGCCGCGCCAGAGGCCAGCAGGACGAGAAGAGCAAGGCGTTTCATGAAAATCATCCTCTGTTGAGCTGCAACTCGGAGATCGAATGCTCGGCCGTCGCCATGTGCGCCCCTCAGAAAAAGCGAAGCACGATCGCCACGTCGACCGCGGCCGTCGCGCCCTGGGCCGTCTGGACGTTGAGGTAGATCGTGGTCGCCGTGAACGATTGCGTCGCGCCGACCGCCGTCGCGGTCGTGCCGGCATTGCCCGCCGTCGCGTCGGCCTGCGACGTGATGACCGCGTTCAGCGCCTGCTGCGTGACCAGCGTCGTTCCTGTGCGGCCAGCGCCGGTGTAGAGGCCAAGCGTCCCGGTGCCGTTCGGCAGGTTGCCGGTCGAGTTCGACAAGCGGACGGCGAACAGCGTCCAGCGCGTCGCGCCGGGCGGCATGACGATGGTTACGGGCGTATCGCCGGTCGCGTTGAGATTGTAGTTGGCTACCCGGAACGCGGCCTCCGACGCATTCGCGATATCGGAGGTCGGGATGGTCGCCGCAGCCGTCGCGGCGCTCACGCCATTGGCCTTCACGTAGCCCGTCAGGCCAATGAACCTCGGCGCGGTGACGAAGGCGTTGCCGATCTGGATTTGCGTGCCGGTTCCGCCGTCGGAAATGTCGCCGGACACGCCGGCGGGAATGATGCCGCCCCGGATGATGTTGTCGAGCGCCCCGCCGTTCACGACGATGGAATAGGTCTGCGACGCGCCGACGATTGTCGTGTTGCCCAGCGTGTTCCTGGACGCAGCGCCTGTGAATTGCACGCATGGGGCCGCCGCGGCGGCCGTATTGCAGGAAACGACGATGTTGTCGGCGAGGACGTTCTCGCTCGAGACGCCGTTATATTCTGACGTGACGACTATCCCGACGCGGCCGATGTTCTCCAGCGTGTTGCCGACGACTGTGTTGTGGCTGGCGTCCGACAGATAGATGCCGTGGTAGCCGGAAATCCCGGATACGGAATTGCCGATGACCGACACCTTCTTGACCAGGCCGTAGGTCGCGCCGCCGCCCGTGACCGTGTTCCAGCCGCCCTGCAGCCATATCCCGGCACCGGGAAAATTCTTCACGACATTGCCGGCGATCACGCCGCGCTGCGATGTCAAGGGCGCGGTGTTCGTGCCGAAGCCGGAAATCAGGATGCCATAATTGGCGAGGTTCAGGCCGTCGCAGAGGTTCCCGGAGATTTCGAAATCGGTCGAGCCTTCCCATTGGTCGATGCAGGCGTTGATGGTGCCGTAGATGCGGTTGTTGCGGACGAAGTATTCGCTCGACGCCACGAAGGCCGTGCCGTCGTCGAGCAGCTGTCCAGCAGCCGATCTGATCTCGACATTGTAGACGCCCGCGCGCGTCACCTTGTAGAAGCCGATCGCATGGATGTGCACGCCGGTCGTCGGCCCCGCCGTGCTGTCGATCACGAGATCGTGGACGTAGATGTCGGTGTTGCCGCTCGTGTAGTCGCTGTTGGTGACGACATGACGCAGCGTGCCGAACTGCGCCGACGTATCCGTCGCCAGCGACGGGCTGATCTTGAGCACCGTGCACGCGCCGCTGCCGCCGATGTTCGACCCTGACCTGGCGATCAGCGGCGCGTCGATCAGGAAGACGCCGCAGGGCAGCTTGAAGAACACGCCGGCGGCGAGCGCCGCATTGATCGCCGGCGACGAGGAGACGAGGCCGAGCGGATCGACGCCGGCCGGGCCGCCGATGTCGGCGTAGGTCGGCTGCGACGTCTGGAACGCGCCGCCAGGCCCGATCGAGCGCAGCCATTGCGACGGCACGGCCGCCTTGGTGTAGACGCGATTGATCGCCGTCTGCGCGAGTGCGGGAGGACCGAAGGCGAGCGACGCCACGACGGCCGCGCGGGCGAGCGCCGCGACGACGATGGTCGTAAATTCTGTCGTGAATTTCACGGGTCGCCCCTATAGCCGTAGGCCTGCGTCACGACCGCCCGTCCACCAAGTCTCTTTGATTTCAGAAGCCATGTGGGGCTAGTCCTTCTTGTCCGCCGCGCCAGAGGCCAGCAGGAATGCAATGCGACGCGCGAGGTCTATCCCGCTAACGTCCTTGGTTTCGATGGCCCCGCCGTCTTTGCCAGTCAGTTCATGCTCTTGACGATCGCGCCACGTGTCCTTGCGGCGGTTCTTCAACCAGAAAATCATCGCCGTAGTGTCGGGCGGCACATGCTCCTTGGTCGGAGCGCGGACAATCTCGCCCTGAAACTGAAACACCTTCTCGCTATCAAAGGTGTAACCAACCGCCTTGTGGTACAGGCTGCGCTCTACACGGTCGTCTGAAACGTCCTTACCGGCCTTTAAGGCCTGACAAAACTCATCGTGAGCAGATGCCCACCGATAGATTGTCCTGTCTGAAACCTCGAAGAAATCGGCTAGGTCCGCGTCTGTAGCGCCGAGCGAACAGAGTTTGCGGGCTTGTTCGGCATATTCGGGCTTGTAGCTAGACGGACGACCACCAGCCAATCACTTCGCCTTCTTGTAATATCGAGAGCGGGCGGCAAGCGTCATGCGCTTTGACTGTTTGGCGTCGCGCGCTTCCTCAGCCTTGGAGCCTTCGCGCTCGCCCTTACGATCCTTATCGCGCTTGGATCCTTCAAACTGCGTCATAGGCGCGTCGTCAGCCATGATTGCGTTCTTTCATCGCCGGTCTGTATTGGGTGGAGTCGAGATAGCGGATGGCTGCGGAATAATCGAGCGGGCTGTTCTTCCAATCCAGCGTCACCCAAGCGTCCGGCTGTGTGTAGTTGCGCGCGTACGGAAGCGTCTTGCGCCCGAGCGAGTACATCTCAGTAGATGTCGGCTTCAGCAATTCTTCGTTCCACTCGCTCACCTCAGCCTGCGTCAGCGGCTCACCCACCTGGGATGCCTTGCGCTCTATGGAAATCATGCGGGGAGTGGAAGGCATGGGAAGGGCCTAGCGGGGTGAATGGGGGCCGGTTTGGGTTTTCTGCAACGGTTGCCGGCTACCGTATAGCCTGTTACTCACGTCGCCCGCTTGCGAACAGGGCCAAGCTCAGCAGGCTATCCCCTGAAAATGGCCGGACCCCATAAGAGGCCCGGCCTAGTCAAGGGAGGCGTCGCAACAGAACACAGGAGAGTGTCATCTGTTGAAACATGCACCGGGAGGGTGCGGGTGATCGAGGGGGCGTATCTGTAGGCCGGTGGCGAACTGCCAGCGCACTATGCCCTGTGCCTTCCACCGTTCTATGATGCCCTGCGGTTGCCCGCGACCCCCTCGAAACTCTGCCTGCCTATTGGCGGGCGGTGGGAATGGTCAGGCGAAGATGCCGCCACGGATCATACCTATATGGCGTGGTATGGCAAGTGTAACGTCGCCCCGCTATGTTCCATATGCGCAGCAGGCCGCATTGCTGCGAGCCTTACCGCGCTTCCCCCGGAACTTGCAGTTCGTATCGGCTATTATGCCTATAGCCACGGGGCCAAAACGCAAATCAGGCCACAAATCTAACCCGTAGGGTTAGCCCTGTCAAGCGGCGGTAGTGTCTCAGTTTGAAATTTCCTGACCCTGGCGAGTTTCGCTTGACACCAGCCATAAAATGTCCTAGTATTAGGACATAGGGAAGGGCATGAGCCCGCCCGGCAGACCCAGAGAGGATGCTCAGATGACCAGCCCCGTTTCTCTCCAGAAAAAGATCGCCCAAGTTCTCGACCGCGCGGCCTCTCGTGCCGACATAATCGACGCCAAGCCGGCTTCGTCAAAGCAGTGCTGGTATCTCGCCTCTCTGATCGCTCGGCAGCGGAACGCCGAAGACGAGTACGGCGACCTGCTGCTCAACACGTCCTTCGTACTGACAAGCCGCCGGGCGTCGTCAATGATCGACATGTACAAGTGAGGCGCGCGATGACCGACCATCCCCGCGCCATCGCCGCCAGACTGTGTTACTCCCCTAATATCGCAGCACGCTCCACTGGCCTCGCCTACGCCGAGGTCCGCGCTATTCGCGACCTCAAGGCCACCCGGAGCGCGGCGCAGAAATGGATTGATCCGCTGGTGCTGGCAGCCAGGTCGCGCGCATGGCGTCGGCCGAGCGTGATCGCCGCCGAACAGGTCGCCGCCGATGCCGCCCGTGCCGCTCGCGACGCAGAGATCGCGCGGCAGATCGCCGCAGAGGCGACCCGCGCCGCCGTCCGCAAGACGCTGCTGCGCGCCGCCCGCGTGGCGCGCGCGATGAACCTTCCTGTCAGGTCTTCGAAGGATCGCAGCGGCCACGTCTCGTCCTACTACGTGCAGGCCGGCGAGCGTCGCATCCGGGTCAGCGACCACCTGATCCCGGCGACCGACCGCCGCGACACGGTCGCCTTCGAGCGCGGACAATACTGGGGCTACGACGGCTATCGCGGCCCGGAAATCATAATCGACCGCGAGCGTTCGGCGACGTGGCTGCGCCGCGCGCTGACGCTGGCGGCGGCCGGAAGGGGTGCGCCATGACGCCCGCCGAATTCCAGAGCTCCGCCTGCGCCCTGCTGCGCACCACCGTCGGCTGGCAGACGGCGATTGCCCGCCGGCTGGAGGTCGAGCCGCGCACGGTGCGGCGATGGCTCGCGGCCGGGGAAATCCCCGGATGGGTCGACGCCAAATTTGCCGAGATGACCGGCGCGACCGACATCGCGCCGTGGCCGCGCGACGAATGGCTGATCGGCGACGGCGCCGGGTTCGGCGGGCCCGGCGCGCGGCGCGAATATATCGCGCATTTGCAGGCGCCGCGCTTTGTCGCGCGCATCGTCGCCTGCGACGAGCAGGGCGAGCCGCTGGCGAGCGAGCAGCCGTGCGACATAGTGCGCGGCGTCGTCTACACGTCCGGCGATTATGTCCTATGCGAGATCGACTGGCTCGACACGATCGCGCCAGGCGAGATCGTCAAATGGATGGAGGCGGCGGCCGACGCGATCGACGCGATGTGATCGGCCGGAGGATAGGCAGCGCATCGCGCGCGATGCGGCGCAAAAGAGGTGGGCCGAAGGGCCAACGCCCGAAGCCGTCTACGGTGCGCCGGATAAGCCAATCCGTATCGCCGACATCGAAGTTCCCTGTTATGTGCTTAGCGATGGCCGAAGAGTAATCCCAACTAGAGGGGTGCTAGAGACTCTAAATATGGCTCGCGGCGGGTCAATGATCGGGGGTATGAATCGTTTGGAGCTTTTTGTCTCCCGCGAACGGATAAAACCGTTTGTTTCCAACGAATTACTAGTGAGAATCCAGAGTCCGACAAAATTCAAATATAAAAGCAATATTACTTACGGATACGATTCCGATACGATAATTGATATCGCGGAAGCCGTCATAAAGGCTGACAATGCGGGCGTATTACAAACGCAGCAAGCCGCTATTGCTCACCAAACGAAAAATTCAAACTGAGACACTACCTAATTTCGTCCTTTACCTCTTTCAAACTGTCCAATCCGCGCAATCTCCGCTTCCGCTTGTTCTGCCGGTCGCGTTCCTTTTGTCGTATCCGGTCGATCATGCGTTGCAGTTCATTCCACTCGCCAGCAAGCTCTCTCGCCCGCATGTCCTCGATCCATGCGTCTGGAATGCGATCAGGGGCCTTCTCAGCGCCTTCCCCATACCCAAGCAAGCCAGAGACGCCCGTGGCATATCGAACGCCAGCCCACGAGGCTCCTACGGCCTCACAGCGCACAAATAGATATCCTGGCATGACGTTGACGTACTTCGGCGGCTCATCGAGCAAGAACCGATCATGCCTCTTGCGCGCGCGCTCACGGCGCGGAACGTAAACCGATGGCCCCGCGTTGTCGTATTGGATGAACTCGGGCGTCTCTGGCAGTTCGCATGAAAGCGCCCGCCAGATATTCCGCGCGGCTGCAATGCGGTTTACATCGCGCACGATAGCCACATACCATTGCATCTGTGCTGCCCCGGTTTCCATTCAAGCGCTCTTTCGATTTCCAGCATTGGGAAGAACGCGAACCTCGATACGCTTCACTTGCTGGCCAGGATAAGCGACGGCTCGCGCTTCGCCGCGATTGGATTCGGCGCGCCAGAACTTGCCGTCCTGAAACACCCCCCACGCCTTAATCACCTTCTTGGGTTTCATGATGGGGCTCCTTCGCCAGTCCACTGCATCAATACCGACCATTGACCATGCGTAGGGCCTAGATCGGCTGCGAATATCCAACCAGAAGCCTCATGCGCCGGGCGGTCACGATGACGGACGTACTTGAACCACGTTATGCGCTCAGACATTGAAGGCTTCCTGCTTTGCGGGGGCTGGGCGCTCGATGAACATGTCGGGCTGCTTCAGAGCCTCGCTAATGCGGCGGCAGGCTATGTCAAAGTACTTGGGCTCAATTTCGATGCCGATGAACTTGCGACCGAGCTTGACGGCGGCAACGCCAGTTGTGCCTGAGCCCATGAAGGGATCAAGGATGGTTTTGGCGTCTGCAACAAACCCCAAGCACCATTTCATCACTTCTACGGGCTTCTGCGTCGGATGCTCTTTGTCCCGATATGCACCACGAGCCAACGGGTCAAAATCGAAGACCCGCGCGTTTGCATCAAAACTGCACCACGCCTGCTCGCATTCGGCAAAATCCCGCCCACGAAAACCAGCGCCCTTGTTCCAGATCAGAAATGCACGACTTGGGGGAAGCGGAAAATAATTGCCCCCCCAAATGATGGATGGCGCGTCTATCTCCATAACAGGCGCTAAGTTAGGCGCTATCGCGTCCCAATCTCCCCTTTCCATTGCCGACGTGCGCCACTTGCCGAAATTCATTCGGCCAGCGCCAATCCCATACGGCGGATCGGTCACAACCGCGTCCACCTTGCCAAGCGTTGGGAGCACTTCGCGGCAATCGCCCTGATAGAGCGTCACACCTTCGGCCAAGTCTTCACGGCGGAACGTCATGCTATGCCCTCACGCTGCGCGGTTGAGACTGCCTGGCCTGAACGCCTTGCGGAACGCTTCAAAGTCGTAGGGATCAGCGCAGGGAAGCGTGATGTGCTTCGACCCGCCCTGCCGGAAATACTGCCAGCAGCGAGCGCGCTTATGCTGGCCGGTCGCGCGGAGGTAGCTAATCCAGTCCGCAAAAATCGCCTTCTGGATCGGATCGGCGCGGCCCGCGTCGTCATTCGAGAGAACAACCGTCTCATTCTTGCGGGTCAGGATGAACGCAATCATGGGGTCGTCGCGGTCCAGTTCTTTCTTCTGCTCAGCCATCACATCAACCCTTTCCTGCGCGCGTATTCCTTCATGCGGTCCTCGTTCTGCCGCTCGACGGCAAAGGGATGCAGTTCGCCCCCGGCTTCATCTTGCGGGGACCAGTCGGCGGTCCAGCCTTGCTTGTTGATCCAGACAGCCGCGCCCCTGCGGTATTGGGCGTCTCGGCCTTGTTCGGCGGCGGCGTAGACCACAGCCCCGTCGATGATTTCCTTCGGCTCTGCCCCATCCGCCAAGGCTTTCAGCACGGCTGTTTCAAACGGTTTGTACGAGTCCCCCCGGCGCTTCGGGATGATCCGCCAAAGCTTCTCGGCAAACTCCCGCCTTTCCCGCAAAATCTGCGCGTTTCGCGCGGTTTTGGGGGGATTAGGAAGGGGGCTAGGAAGGGGGTTTG
>OFQZ01000062.1_pt1 | contig 39811 bp, 67 predicted proteins | sample 1543011 | NCBI WGS metagenome assembly OFQZ01 (sample SAMN07774216, study PRJEB24372) | wastewater metagenome | isolation source: Exp Tend NO 0WW | collected 2016-02 | reverse complement strand
GCCTCACCACCCATACCCCGATCACCACGCCCGCCGAGTTCCGATCATGCGAGTGCCGGATTGAGGTGACACGCACCATCCCGCCGCGCCCGCTGTCCAGCATGTGGGGCCGCGATTGCAACTGGTCCGTTGGCACCGAGACCGTCACAAAGCCACGTCCGCAGGTGCCTGGCGGGCATGACGGCGGCGGGGAACAGGTCGATCACGACGACCACAGCGAAGACTCGAACCGCGATCCCGAGAAATACGAGCACTGGCAAGAGACAGGGGAGTGGCCGAAATGACCACACCCGCTGAAATGGCCGCTCGGTTGCGCGAAACGACATTATATGACGTTTTCGGCGTAATATCTAGGACGCCAGACGAAGCCGCCGACATGATCGAAGCCCTGCAGTCCAAACTGGACGTGGCGAAAGAGGCGCTGCGTGAAATCGAGAAAAGGGAGACGCCACCCACTCCGTCAACAGGCGGAGTTCCACCCGGACAGTATGCGTATCTCAAGAGACTGACGGATTGTGGGGCGCTAGCTGCCAGCGCCCTCGCCAAGATGGGGGCCAAGCCATGAGCATCAAATTAGACAATGAAACCCTGGAGGCCAAGCGCGGGATCGCCGCGTATTTCACCACCCTAATTCAGGATGCGGCGGGCGAGAGCATAATTACTCGCCAGCCCATTACCGGACCTGACTGGCCAGTGCGGTCGGACTACCCAAATCGTCAGCAGTTTCGTGCGGCATGTGCTGCATGGAGAGCAAAGCCATGAATTTCGCCGCAGGTCTTTTCGCCGGAATTTTGATCGGGATCGTTGTCGCGGTCCAAGGTCAAATCAGTATTGAAAATAGTGACATCGCACGCGGTGCTACCATCATGGACGGCAGGCTGTTCAGGTTAGACGAGGTGAAGCCATGACCACCAAAGACCGTCTAGCCTCCGAGCTTCGCAAGGTGGCGGACACAGCGCCGCCCGAGAAGGCAGCAACGTACCGCGCCCTCGCCGACAGGGCCGTGACCGGGGAGTTTGACGACTACGCCGACGTGCATGTCTGCGGCCCAACTGCTCTGCACGGCGAACTTGTGCGCGCCGGGTTACTCAAATTCGCCAGTCGCGTTGCAGACGGCGAGTTCGATGCTTCGCAACAGGAAAGCGAAGAATGGGCGCGGAAGCAGACCGATCCCGAAGTCGTCAGAATTATGGATGCGATGGGGATTGGACCGGATCGCGGGAAGGATAACTGAAATGACCGACATTGACGCGCTGAAAGCGCTGCGGGGGGAGGTTGCGGATGGTGAATGCTCAATGCATCTTGCCATTGCCGCCGTTCCAAAATGGTCAAGCCTTATCATGGCCTCTTTTGATGGCAACCTCGACGCGGCCCTGGCGCTGCACGACGCGTTGTTGCCGGGGTGCTTTGTGGCCATTACGCGGCTGTGCGATGTGAAGGGGTCATGGCACTTGAGAAAGGATTGATCTGATGACCGATAAACCAGCAGCACCCTACGTCTGCGCTGCATTCATAAACGCTATCGCCGAGGAAGGGACCAAGGACGAAGCGTTGGAGTATCTCCAAAGAACGTGGAACAGTCTTTGCGCGGTTGAGGCCGAGAATGCCGCCCTACAGGCCGACAAACGTTTGATCGTCGATGAACGCGACCGAACCTTTGCGCTGATGCTGGCGCGCGCCGAAAAGGCTGAGGCCGAGAATGCCGCGCTGCGCCAGCAACTGGCGACGGCACGGGCGGATGCGCTGGAGGTGGCGGTAAAATTCATCACCCAACAAGCGGATAATTGCATAGTCGAGCATGGCACATACGACCAAGACATCCGCGTCATGATCCAAGAGGAACCGACATGACCGAACCAATCTCCACAGCACCCCGTGACGGCACAGTGATATGGGGTCGTTACGAAGGCGAGCATCCCGGCTGGTGTGCAATCGCGTGGTGGCCGTGGCCCGGTTGCGCCGCTGACTGGTGCGAGGCTGGACCGGCTGTGCTGACAAACCCGGCTTGGGGCGATCCGGTCAGGTGGAAGCCGTATGAACGGGCGTTGCGGGCGAATAGGTTTGGGGTAATTGAGGAGGTGAAATGATGCTAGAGCCGATGAAGCGGGACGATAAATGCCCGGTCTGTCACGGTAAGGGCTATCTACGCTGCGATTGCTGGCCGGGTGACTGCATCTGTGCCTATGGCGATGAATGTTGCGACAACTGCGACGGGACGGGATACATCGGCGATGACGCCTATCCAATTGATGATGACGACTATCCAACCTCCCCGAAAGCAGCCGAACTGACCAATCCCTTGAGCCGCCCGCTGTATGTGGTAAAAGGGTGGGGTGAGCGGCGGCGTCGGATACGTGAGAAAGCCAGCGCGGGTTCATGGCCGCAATGCTGAGCCGGTAGGCCCCGAAACGTCGCTCACAACCCGCCTTCCGGCGGGTGCTGATTGACCAAGGCGTGATCCCGTTGAAAAGGTAGCGCTGGCAACGGACATTCAGCATCCACCTGAGCGCGGCAGTTGAGCCTGTCCAATTCTCACGAGTTGGCGGAAGCTACCCGGAAGGATGCTTGCGGCTGCGCTCAGCCAAAGGAGACGCCTACCAGCACCCGCCCCGCTGACCCCTGATGTTGTGCGCGAGGATTGCCTCGGCATCACGGTCAGTCAGCCCGTCGATTGACTGCGCATCCAGACGGATAGCCCGCCACCCGGCACAATTACTTCCGCTGGAAGTCTCGGTGCAGGCGGTCAGCAGCGCCACCAGCAGCAGCATCAGTTTCAGCATTGGCCCGGTCCTTTTCGGCTTTGATGATGGTTTCAAGCGTGGCGGTCTTCGCCTTGGCCTTCGCATCGCCACGCCCCTTGGCATAGACGCCGAGCAGTGTTCCGATGACGCCTGCCGCGCCGATGACCCACGGCAGGATGCTTGACCAGCCGCCGGTAACGATACCGAGAATGGTTTCGATCATGTGTTTCCGAAGCCTCCGATTACATCGCGGAACAACGCCATCGCCGATGCCGCAAGGTCATTTGTTCGCCCTGTTGCGCGCCAGAGGGTGCCCAGCGTCCCGTCCTTGTTGGTGAAGGCCACGGCCAGCGTCAGGAAATCCCCGTTGTGGGCGCGGGACAGGATTTCCTCGGCCAGTTCAATGATGCTTTCCTGATTGGCGTCGGGCGACACGTCGCGCTTGTCGGTGAGGGATACGACCTTGCTCATGTCTTCTCCGTCCCTTGGTCAATCTTCCACGCGCCCGCTAGCAGCCATGTCCAGATCATTGCCCTGCCCCCACATTGTCGCGATCCGGCACGAAATAGCCGAACACGAATGCCGCGCATACGCCCGCCAGCATCCCGACCTCGGGTCCGCTTACCGGCGCATAAACCGTGGCCATGACGTTCTGCCATGCCTCTGTGACAGCCGGGGCTACGAATGCCGCGACGGTCAGCTTGTTGGTGGGCAGGATGTCGGGTTGTTTCGCAAGTGCCATGTCAAAGACCCTCCGCCATATACCGCACCATCGCCAGCGCTTGCCCATAGTTGAAAAGGTTCGTGCCGCTCGGGTTGTTGCGCATAGGCGTTGGCAGGTGATCGTTGAACGTCGGCTTGAACGATATGCCTGCATCCGGGCTGAAATTCTCCGGCAACTTCCACCGAAGGAAGCGTTCGGCCATATGCTTGATTTGATCTTCGGTCATTGCAGTGCCACCCTTTCCATTTTGCTGAAATCAATCGTCAGCCAAAGACCGTCCTTGTCTGGACCGGCCACACACGTTTCTGCCTCGGCCAAATCGCAATCATCGCCGAAGCGGTCAAATGCGTTGGCGATTGGCAGTTCTTGCCCGTCCTCAGTGATTGCGACAGACATGGCAACGTTGACGCAGGATACCTCGATCATTTTCAAAACCCCATGCCGTTGAGAAGCGGGGCCGAAGCCCCGCGCCATTAGACAAAGTTCGCCTTGACGGCCCACATCGCCGCCTGTTCGTAGTTGGTGAGGGCGATGCTGCGCTGACGGTTGTCCGGCACAGAAGCGCGCAGAAACTCCATCAGGCTTTCCGTGCGCGCCTTGATTTCGGCGACCACTTCGGACCCGGACGGGTTGAAGGACGGGATCGTGGTTTCATTCGACATAAGTCTGTTCCTTGCTGTCGGCCCGTTGACGCTCGGGCTGGCGAAACGCCATGCTGGCGAATTAGAACGGCCAATAGGCCACGATTGAATGCCACCATGCGGTGACGTGTTCTGCGAATGCCGCGATGCCCAGCGCAACCGCCGCGCCGATCATGCCCCAGATCGACAGTGACCCCGGTTTTTTGGTCGCTGGTGGCAATGTCGCCGGTTTCTGTGGTGCGGTGGCCTTTGGCGCGACCTGCGCTTGTACGGGCGGATTTTGCGCCATATGGATTGCCGCCGTCCGAATGCTTTCCACGCGGCTCGACCAGCCCTTGCCGAAGCGCTTCCATGTCTTCAGCCCGCGAAGGAAGGACAGCCGCGCATCACATGCCGCAGAAACCACGTTCGCCCCGGCCAGTCGCCGCGCGGCCCCGAGCGTCACGTCGCCGATATGGCCATCCGCCGGAACACCAAGCGCCAGTTGCAACCACTTTGCCCCACGCGCCGGGCCTGAATTCACCGCCCCGTCAAACGCCACAAGGTCAAGACCGGCGGGCAGGTCATCCCCCTTGACCGCGTTCCAGTATTGCCCGCGATAGACCGCCGCGACTGTCGCTTTCGGGATGCTGCGCACATCTGCAACGTCAACATCGCCGTCGCCGTCGATATCCAGCCCCAGCTTGCGCATCGTGCCGATGGTCACGCCCATGTTCGTTGCGCCGCCAGGGTCTTGCGGATCGTTCACAAACCCGCCCTCATGGTGCAGGACGTGGCGCAGGCATTCCTCGAAGTTGTCCTTCATCTTCCCCTCACAGGTTCGGCTTCGGCAGGATCGCGGCAAAGCCGACGCCAGCGGCCTGAATGCAGGTCAAATCACCGCGCGTCATGGTTGCCGTCCAAGTCTGCGTTTCCTGATTGGCCCATACAGCCATGCGCGTATCCTGCACGGTTCCGGTCACTACGATTTCCTCGCCGTATTCCACGGCTAGTTTCTGGAATACCTGATCGGTTGGCCCACACGGCGCTTCGGCGAAAGCCGGGGCGGCGAGAAACAGCAGGGCGGCTATGGACTTCATCTGTCGCGCTCCTCAAGGATCGTCTCCACGCGGGTCAGGCGGATCGACACGTCAACCGCCGCCGCGCGCAGGGCCTTCAGCTCAGCCATCACATCGCCAAGCGGGTTGGCCGGGGTCTGGCGCTGCGAATAGGTCCACGCCAGAAATACCAGCACCCCGCCTACAGGGCCGAACGCGGCGACAAGCTCAGTCGCCGTCATCTCTGCCACGCCTCCCATGCCATCCATACATGCAGCGGCACGAACATCACCGAAGCAAACAGGCCGATCACAGGCTCACCGCCGGTCATGATCGCGGAATAAGCCAGCCCGAGGAATTGCAGTGCGTTCAACAGCGACCCCAAAAGCACCATATCGCGGCGCACCGGCTTTTTCAGGCCAATGATTGCGATCATTGACGCAGCCATCATTATCCCGGCCCAGAACTCAGCCGGGAAGACCAGTGCAAACCGTCCATAGGTGCCGACGCTGAATGCCTCGTCCTGGAGTTTGGCGAGCGTCCAGAAGACGGCCCCAATCGTGAGAAATGCGACTTCCGCCGCGATCAGTATTGGCCGGTGCCGGTCAAGTGTCATGCCGTCACCCTCAAAACGCCAGGCCATTTCCGGGGTCATCGCCGCAACCATCCCGAAATCAGGTACGCCGCATGGGCCGCCAGAAAAAGCGGCTGGTTTGTAATGGCGGCTAGCGCGATGGTCATGACGTTGGCGAAGTCGTCAACACTGTCCCATGGCTTTGATCGGTATTGGTCCATCTGCACCGCCTCCCATGCTGCATAGACCGGCAGTATCCACCACCCGACAAACAAGGCCCCGAAGCCGCCGACGATATAGCCATGCCCCAATTGGTTCCGGGCAAAGCCCCAGCGGTCATGCTCATAGGCGCTTGGGCTGCGGAGAAGGTCGATAAGTTTCATGGCTGCGGGATCGCTGCGCCGGTCTGCGCGTCGACATTATTCGACCATGCGCCGATCAGTGCGGACGGCCCGCTATAGATCGTGCCGCCGAAGTTCGCCCCGAGGAAGCTGTCAGACACGTCGATAGGTCCGTTATAGTTCGCACCCGTGCCAGCGCCAGTCAGGAACGGGATGGCTGCGCCAGAATGGTTCCGGCTGTCAAAGATGCGACGAAGAATGAGCCGGTTGAACAGCAGGTCTGCGCCGGTATTGCGGATCGGGCGCAGCGTCTGGTTTATGTTTGCCGTCCGGGCCGCTTCGGCCGAATTTGTGTCGGTGTCGAAGAACGTATCTTCGCAAATCGTTCCGACCCCCGTGTTGCCGAGGTTGTTCAGCCAATCCGAATGCGGCCCCGCCGACGCTGCGGACCACTCAGCATTGCCATTTGATGTCGGGGCAATCGTAGCGGTCCCCGCCGCTATGCATTGGGAAACATAGTTGTGCGTCCCATATCTGACCCAATTACCGTTGCTGTAGTGGCTTGGCGTACCGTCATAGACGGTCACGTCCGTGTCTGTTTGCGCCGGGAAGCCGAGATAGCATTGCTGGATCAGCAACTCCTCGCCAGCATTCGGACCGCCGCCGGTGGCCTTGAAGATGTCGTTCTGGAACCACTTGATCCGGCACCGCTTGAACCACAGACGCCGTGATGTCGTCGTGCCGGTGCCGGTGCCTGAATATGCCTGGAAGACCCATGCGCTTTCATCGGATCGTCCGTAATTTCCCTCGCCGCTGTAGTCACTGAATTCCCAGTTATGGGAGGTGGCCGAGACATAGACGGGGTAGACGCCATTGAACGCCGTGCCGGTAAGGACGTGCCTGACATTGGTTACAGAACCGCCACTGAACCCGTTTGTGTCGATCCTGATGTCGGACAGCAGGTAATCGTCAATAACCGCATTGCTTTGCGTGGCCAGCAGGGTTTGGCCGGACAGATTCCACCCGGATGGAATGCCGTCTGTGGCAATCGTCTTCGGGCTTGTGACGAGCATTCTGCCGTTTGGCGTGACCTGTGTTTTCAGGCCGAGCAGGGTGTCCCTCACCGTGCCGGGAACTGTCGCGTTCGCCGTGGTGAAGGTGATGTAGAGGATGGGTGATGCCGTGCCTTCGCTGTTCCTGTAGGCAATCGCGGCCTTGTATGCCTTCGATGACAGCAGACCTGACACAGCCACGCTATTGCTGGACGCAAGCCCCGATGCGTCATTTGTTGGCGGAATGACAGCGGGGCTTGCCGGGGAAACGCCAGCACCAGCCCAAGTCTCTGCCGTGGCAAAGTCAGGATCGGCTTGCGCCGCCGGGTCATATACCACCACATCATAAGTCCCGACGCGATCCGAAGTGAATGACAGGGTTGTGCCGGAAGTCGTAGGCGTTCCGCCCGACCCCAGCGTGAGAACCGCCGCAGGGAGCGCCGCGCTTGCCGTGGTGATGACCGCCGACTTGACAACAGCCGTCTTGCCGCCTGTCAGGTCATAGTCGATCACGTTGACGTAATATCCTGTAGCCGGGCTACCGCCGGTGATGATCGGCGACCATGCCGTGCTGTTGTTCTGCACCGATACGCCGAAGGCCAGCGCGCCAGTTCCTGCGATAATCTCGGCCTCGGTCATCGTGGTTGACGATGTTCGCACCGCCCATGCCCTGACACCGTAGCTGACAGCAGTCGTCCCTGACGCGGTGAAGCCGTCCGTCACGATATTGGTGCCGGTCGGGGCCGATGGGTTTGACGGATTTCCCGACCCGATCCATTCCGCCTTGTATGCCGCCACGTCCTGCGCGATTTCAGCCGCAGTCAAAACCCGGCCATAGACGCGCATCCGGCACAGCGTTCCGGTTGTCGTCTTGGCGGAAAATGACCGCATGATGTTGATGAGGGTTGCGCCGGTATTCAATGCCTTCGCCACCGTGAACGCCTTGGCTGCGCCGACATACCCGACAACATTCGTTCCGTCATAGGTCAGGGTGACGATGGCATAAAGGTTTGTCGGGACAAGCCCGAAAAGCGTCTTGTTGGTGAAGTAGTCCGCTTCAAGGTTTCCGGCGGTGTCAATGTCGATAGTGAACGCCTGGTCAGTCACATTCGCGCCGTAGCCAATGGCCCCGGCGAAATTCAATACCGTGCCATCAAACTTCCAAAGCGCAGAGACGGTTCTTGGCGATGCACCGGTCGGAAAGCCGGTAAGATCGGCGCATGTGAACCCGCCATTCGCCGGAACAACGACCGTCGCTGTCGCCGTGCCGCCCGTGATGACTCCGACCGTTGGCGCGCCGACAATGGTCAACGCCCGGCTGGATACGGTATCCAGCCATGCCGTTACTGTCCCGGCGGTATTGCTCACCCCGGAATTGGCGTTCCAGTCCGCGACAAGCCCTGCCGTCACATAGGCGTTGGGGTTGACGGACGCCACGCCGTTCGCCGTGATCGTGGCGGTATAGACACCGTTGCTCGCCAGCCCGCCAACCGTGCTTTCCGCACCGTTATCATCGGCAATGGTATATTGAAACGTGCCGAGCACTACACCCGTGGCCCCAAGAGCGGGTAGCGTGACGGGGTTGCCGCCATCGTCAAGCGGGACAACCCCGGCTATGCTGACAGAAACGGTTGTGATCGCCGATGTCGGGTTCGCAAGCGTCACTGTCGCCGGGAATGTCGTGGTCCCGCCCGTACCGCCACCCGGAAGTGTTGTCCCGGCGCGGAACATGACAATCGGATCGCCTTCGGCGTCCGTAGCTCCTGTCAGCGTCGTCTTGCCGGTCTTTTCGCTGGAAACCGTCATTGCTTAACCTCATAGACTAGGGTTGTGTCCTGCCCGACAGGGGCGGTGTTCACCGGCGCAGAAACAGGCCAGTGGCGGAATATCTCGACACCGCCGAACTCCACCCGAAGCCCGTTATTCGACAGGACAAAGGTATATTCCCGCCCGGCCTGCTCTGCCTTTACCGTCGCCATGTGCTATCCTTATACGTCTGTGAATGTGGCGGAACCGACCGTCAGTGTGATTGTTCCGCGATTGAAGCCGTCGTTCCACCCCTGCGCCGCATTGCCGCCAAGGTCGTCTGCCTTCTGTGTACCGCCGAGGAGTACCTTCGGAGTACCTACCGTTGAGAGATCGAAAGGCGTTCCGCCGTTATAGAGTGTGGCCGGGCTTTCCGTGGAATTTGTATACAGGGCAACATCCTTGACGACAGATGTCATGATTTGCGCGCCAGTGCCGTCATTGAGAAGCCCGGTCAGGCGGTTGAACGGAAGGTTCCCGGTCCCGCCGCTGGAAATGCTGGCACCCATCGTTACCGTTGACCCGTTGACCGTGACCACAACCGAAGGAACCGTAAGGTCAATATCGACCTGAACCGCGTAATCAATGTCTGCCGTAGTGAACGGCGACCCGGAAGACGTGGCGTCAAGCAGCGTGGTATTCGCGCTGTCAACGACGACAACCTTGATCTGACCGGCCACCCTCTGAATTGAGCCGCGCCCGCTGATCTTGAAGAGTGTCGTCGTCGTGGCGAGGTTTTTGAACGTTCCCCGATAGAAGAACGTCATCTTGCCATTTGTCGCCGCCAGTTGCGCCGATGAATAGGTGAGGTATGCCGTATTGTTTGTATCTACCGCATTTGCCGTGAAGCCCGCCGCGATCTGCGCTGATGCGGATGACGGGGTTGCCGTTCCCGCCCCGGCGAGGTTTGATCCAGTCACAAGCGACCTGACATATTGATTGGCGTCCGCCGTGACGAGCGTATAGGTCGTGGATGTCGCGCCGGAAATGTCAGCCCATCCCGTCGATCCATCAGCAGATCGCTGCCATTTTCTGGTATATGAACTTGCCCCGTTGGACCATGTGCCGTTTGTCGTCGTCAGAACCTGTCCGACAGTCGTTGTGCCAGACAGGGCGGGGGCTACCGTGTTGGATGGAACCGTACCAGCCAGCACGTCGAAGTTCAGCGTGATGTCCCCGCCAACAGGTGCCGCGTTGACGGCGGCGGATGCGACCGTCAGGGTAAATGTGTCTGACGCCCTGTATCCGTCGTCGTCATATGCAGTAACGGTGTATGACGTAGCCGTCTGTGATGATGTCGGCGTTAGCGCGTCAAGTGCCGACTGGGTAAAGGTCATATTCCCCGGCAGCGCCCCAGTGATTGAAAATGACGTGGCCCCGGAGAAATGCGGGGCAAAATCATACCCGGAGAAGTGAACGCCAACCTGGATTGAAATATCCGGGACCGCAGACGCCAATGCTGGCAACGTAAAGACCGGCTTTGTCGCGGCGACGGCAGGCGTGACATACACATCCGGCGTCGGATCGGCTTCCGAAATCATCAGTCCATCGGAAGCCAGCCGCGAGGTGTCATAGTAAATCTGGTGCGCCCAGACCCGGAAGCTGTCGGTCGTATCCGGGAAGGCCGTGGTCACAACCTGCGTGGCGGCGGGGCTGGCCTTGGACAGGATTGGGGACCATGTGACAACGCCTCCCGACGTTCTGCGCCCCATGACGCATTTCAGGGAGGTTGTGCCGTTATGGTCAATCACGAACTTCAGCAGATCGCCGACCGCATAGGCACCGACGTTCGTCGTGGTGCCGTTAAGGGTGATGTCAATCGTGCCCGCGCCAGTGGTGACGGCCTTGCAGAACGTGGCCGATCCGCCGTCCTTTTCGTCAAAGATCGTGACGCCTGAGCTTACGGTGCGAACCCGCCATGGCCCGATGACCCGGCTGCAATTGGTGCTGTCAACGGTCGAAACCGTGGCGTTATCCGCCGTGCGCTGCTTGTAGGTGCTTTGCAGCAGTTGGAATGCGCCGCCAGTGCCGGACGCCCCGGCACCGACATTCGTTGCGCCAGACACGCCGGGAATGGCGTTCACTTCCGCCGCCGATCCAAGGCCGAGGATGCGCTGCGCCCGCTTCTGAGGCGCGGCGGCTGGCAGGTTGCTCAGGTAAAGCCCGAGATACTGGCCCAGTTCAGATAGTTTTCCGGCCTCCATGATCGTGATCGGGGTGCGACCTGACACGGGGAAACCGGTCCAGCCATGCAGTGCCTTAAGCCCGTTCCGCCGCGCAACTTCCAGACACATGTATGCGGCGATTTCACTGGCAAACAGGCGCTTCTGCGCCGTTGTGGTCAGCGAGGCGAACAGCGTCTCCACGTTGGTCCATTGGGTGTTCAGTTCACCGATGGCCACGTCACAGCGCAGCAGTGTCAGTTCATCAAGAAAGAACAGCAGTTCGGACAGGTAGAACGGCGTGACGCTATCGAAGTGCCCTTGAAGACGGGCCGTCAACCGGGCCTTGGTCGTCATGCCCGCAATCGCGTCCTGCAGCAGTTTGATATACTGCGGGCGCTTCCGGGCGGTATTCAGGCCCTTGTTCGTTCCGGCGGGGTCTACGGGCGGATCGACGCCAACACCCCGGCCGCCGTCGTCCAGCGCGAATTCACCGATGGCATAGTCATGGGTCTGGCCCAGCGCTACCAAGGCGTCGTAGATGACGAGGAAATAGAGTTCCGGCGCAAGTGTCCATGTCCCATCAGCCGCCGCCGCCGTCTTGAAGATCGACGCGGCATAACCGCCGGGCACAACGAGTTCGTTGACCAACTCCATCATGGTGATGGATGAAAATCCGGTCAGCGTGGCATAGGACGTCACGCGCTGGGTGAGAACATCCTTCCAGTAGTTTGTCGCACCCGGCGTGCTGGAAACCGTAAGGTTTGTCGGTTCGCGCGTCGGATCGCTGAGCGTGTGAACCGTGTTTGGAGGCGCGAATGAGGCGGATATGTCGGTGTTTGCCGCCGTCGCCGAAAACACCCGCTCTGCCAGAAGAACGCCGGAATTGGTGATGGTATAGAGCCGGTTCGGCTTGGTGTTGTTTTCCAGCGCAACGGCATCAAACTGGGCTTGCGCCGCCGCGAACGGCAGGGTCGCGTCCGCCGCCGTGTAGCCATCGGGAATGGCTTGGCCAATGGGAAAGGCGAACGTGTCTTTCAGAGACCCGGTGAAGAAAGAAATGCCGCCACTGCCGCCACTCATCCGCGTGAGGCCGATGCCAAGCCCAATCTGCATTATGCCACCCCGATCAGCGCATAGCTGAGGCCGATATTGCCGGTTGACATGAACAGCCGGATTGCATTGACGCTTGCCGCCGCATTGCGAACCCGGACAAGGGATTGAATGCCGTCTGTACTCAGGTTCGTTTCGTATGACATTCCCCCGCGCAGGACAAATTGCGCGGCCCCCGGCACGATCATCAATTCGCCTGACGCTTCCTTTCCTGTGGACGTTGCCAGTGCGCCCGTCAGGATTCCGGCGGTTCCGGCGACCGTGTTCGCAATCGTCCCGGCGTTAGTGGAGCTTGCCGCCAGGATTGACCCCATTGCCGTATAACTGCCGGTGGATATGAAGCTGGACCCGCCGTCCGTTGATACGCGGATTTGCAGCGACGCCCCGGTTGTGCCCGGAATCACGTCCCATAGCACCAGCCGATAGACCGTAAAACCGGCAGGCAGGACAATATCCTTCTGCGCAAGCCCCGTCAGGCCGGTTTCGGTCGCGATCTTTCCGGGGGTCGCATAAACAACGTCAGTCCCGTCCGATGATACGACCTTGCCAACCGTCCCGACGGGAAGACTCTCCCACGTTGTCGCCCCGTAGCGCGTCAGGTCGCCGCGAACGCCCGTGCCGTCCACGAATACGCGCTGTTTCCACAGCAGCCATGTCGTGCTTTGCCTGCGATCCCATGTCTTGTCGGAATTCGACGGCTTCAGGGCCATCGTGGCCAGCGCCGATGTTTCGCGGGTCATGACAATAGTCCCGCCCTGCGCAGCCGTCACGCCTGTCGGGAATGTGCCTGTCGTCGTGGCATCAAAGCGATACGATCCGGCAGCGATGTTGGTCGCGTCGATATTGGCCAGAAGCGCCGCATTGCCGGTAATCCCCAATCCGTACGGTGCGAAACCGGACGCCGCCGATGCGGCCGCGCCTTCAATGGCGTCCTGCACATTGTCATAAGGCAATTCTGCCGTCGGATTGAAGGAAATACCGGCTGCCCCGGTCGCATCGCTCGACGTGACGATGCAAGGGTCAACCGTGTACAGGATGGCATCTGCCGCCGTGGAAATGACTGCCTTTACCGCGCCGGGTCCGACCTGAAACGGCGGCAGCACCCCGGCCCCGTCAGCGACCAATGGCCATGACAGCGGGGTTGTCAGCGCCGCGTCGGAATATGCCGTACGCGCCGTCGTGGTTCCGCTGTCGTAGAGCCGGACCAGCGCACCCGGCACCGGGTCGCCGTTGGCATCAAAGACCCTGATGACGCTCGCAAGGGCAAGGTTTGCCATGTTCTATTTGCCTCTGGAATTGCGGCGTGACGCTGCCGATGAATACGCACCGATGGCGGCGGGGGCCATTGATGGCGAAAGGATGCTTCCGCCAGACCTTTGCCCGGCGCGGGCGAGGGCATTCTGCACGGGGCCGGTCATGCGAAGTGCGTTCATCGCCGCAGGGGCTGCCATGCCAGCCGCCGCGCCCACTGCGCTTCCGATGGGGCCGATCATCGAGCCGGTCGCCGCGCCGACACCGCCGCCAAGCAACGCGGATACGCCCGGAACCGACCTGACGCCTCCCGCCGTGACGGTTGGCAGCGGAGACATGACCCCTACGCCAGCATCCGCAAGCGCGCCGATATCACCGCGACGGCCCGTCGCAACGGCGCTTCGGCCCTGTCGCGTGACCGCGCTTGCCAGACGTGCCGGGCTGATGATGCCTAGGGCCGCATCTTCGCCAGCCATCGTGACTGCCTGTTGCAAGGCGAGATAATTGCGCCACTGACCCCTTGCCGTCGCCAGTCTGGCAATATCTTCCGTCCGCCCGAGCGCTGTCAGGGTTGAATTCATGGCGTCGTCAATGGATTCTAGCGCCGCCGTCGCCGCGTCACGGGTTGCAACATCCGGGCTTGCGGTCAATTTCGACAGATTGCTGCGCCATGTTGACATGATACCGGCGGGGATGGGGTTGCCGGATTTCAGTGCCACAGACATTCGACGCTGAACTTCGCCGAATATCGGCAGCGACCCGGCCTTTGGCGCGAGGCTGCGATATGTCTGCATGGCCCCGGAAAGCCCGTCTACAGCGGCCTGTTCGGGGATAATATCAACGCCGCGCATGACGTCATCAAACTCTCCGCCGATGCGTTTCGCCGTGGCCGCCATGACTTCGCGTGTGGCCTTGTCAGCCGTGGTTCCCGCTGTTTTCAGGGCTTCGCGCGTGAAGGCGATGGCTTGCGTTTCGTTTAGCGCGAGACCAGCCGCCGTTCCGCCTTCGGCTTTTCGCAGCGCGTCCGCCCCTACCCTTTGCCCGGCAGAAATCGGGATGTTGAAATCGTCCAGCACCTTTGCGAGCGCCAACCGCTCAGGGTCTGCGGCCCCGCGCGGAAGACCGGCCGCTGCCCTTGTCCCCGCCTTCGCTGCGCCCCATGCCGTGCCGATAGCGGCGGGTGCCATCGCCCCGATGAAACGTGCCCACGGCTCCAGTTTCGTGCCTTCCGTCGCCTGCCCGGCGGCCTCGGATGCTATCCCGGCGATAATCCCCGCCTTCCCGGCCCCGCCACCGATAAATTCGCCAACTGTCCCGGCGTACTTGCCAAGTGTCGTCGGGTCGCGGTATTCCGTCGCGCCGCCGGTAATCCCTGCCAGCCCGGACTGGATTTCGCGCCCCGTCGGCAATACCGGCGGCGGAACCGGCGTCGGTTTGTCAAACAGCCCTGTCTTGTCAACGGCATATGCGGCGGCACGATTTGCCAGATCAAGACCCGTTCCGGGCAGACCGGCAAGATTTGCAGCCCCGCGCATAGCGCCCGCGCCAAACGCAGCGACAGCACTGACTGCACGATCACCGACAGACGGTGACATACTATCCGCGAATTCCTGATTTCCTGCGGCTACCTCGGGTGAAACCTCACCGCGCGGCAACGTCCCGGCCTTTGCGGCGGCAACCCTTGCGGCGCGAGGATCATCGCCCGCCAGCTCTGCGCGACGCTTGGCGATATTCGCCGCAACCGGGTCCGCCAGCTCTGCGCGACGGCGGGCGATCTTGGCGGCAACATCATCATTCATTTTGCTGCGTTCCAAGCGCCTTCATAGGCGTCCAGTTCTTGCGCCGACATGGAAGAAATATCGACCTGAGATAGTTGTTCGCGCGTCATGCCTGTGAAGCCGGATTGCGGGCCGTTGCTTTGTGCGGGGGTGACGGCTTGCCGCCCCCCCTTCATCAACGCGCGCTCCTGCGCGATAATCTGTGTCGGTGACATGCCCGCCTTGAGTGCCTCAACAGCGCGCGCGCGGGATGCTTTTTTCTGATCCAGAACTTCCGGGTTGTCCCCCGGCTGCGGCAGGTAGGTCACGCCATAAAGCGCCTGCTCCTGATCCGTAATGGCCGCGCCGGTATCCTTGCGCAGAATGGCTTGCAGGAATTCGTTCCCCGCTTGTGTTGCAAGCTGGAAATCCACTTCCTGCCACTCGCGCCCGATACCCATCGGACCCTTTTCAAGGATGCGATCACCGCGTGACACCAATGCATCCGCAACCGGGTCCAAAACTTCAAGCGCGCCTTGCGCCCGCGTGGCGAATACCACGTCTTTGGATTGCCCTTCTGTGAATGCCTTGCCTGATCCGGCAGGACCGCGCGACAGGATCGGCTTGCCGTCGGGGCCGTATACAATCTCTTCCTGACCGGGCGTGGTAAGAATGGTTGTCGGGCCACCATCCGCCGTAAGATCAACGATATTGCTGCCCACAACCTTGAAGCGGTCAGATGGATTTTGCTGCTGCGGCTGGAATTCCTTCACCACCTCCATCACGCCATCCGCCATTGATGCGGCCATTTCGTACTGCTCGAATGGCACATCAAGCCCGAGTTGGGCGGCGGCGGCGGCATATCCTTGCTGGTCTCCCCTTGCGAAGAACGGGGCGAGACCCCGGAGTTTGCGGTCCTCATCGGCAATCTGCGCCGCCACGGCTGCCGCATTTTCGCCCTTCAGAAGTTCAGCCGCCTTCGCCTTGATTTCATCGCGGGCCATCTGCATGGTTTCAGCATCGAATGCCATTTTTTGCTGCGCGCCCTTCATGTCCATGGCGGCAGAAGGGTCAATACCGGCGAGCGCATTGAGCGCATTCGGATCACCGCCGAGGATGCCAGCGCCTTGGGTCCGGTAAAGATCATTCGTCCGCATGGCGCGATTGACATCAAGACCCTGCATGGCCAAGGCGTTGCCGCGCCCCATTGACCCGACGACGTCAGGGCTGCGGCCGGAAAGGATGATATTCGGGTCCATTTACAGCCTTCCGAGTGCGTTTGTGCGCTGATATTGCAGCGGCGCGGGGGCAATGGCGTTCCGCTGCGCCATGAATGCGGACGGATCGAGTTGCGCGGTGCGGAGTGAGGGGAGCACGGGCTGTTGGGTTTGGGGTTGCTGCGGTTGCAGCGCGTTTTGAGGCTGATCCCTGCGGAACCCCAGAAGCCGCGACGGGTCATAGGACGCAATAGACACCTTGTCGCCCTGGTTCCCTCCGAGAACACGGATCGTGCCGTCCGGGTTGTATCCATCAAAGAACCCCACATGGCCTTGACCGCTATTCGGGTCGCCGCGCGAGAAAACCGCAATGTCACCCTTTTGCGGATCGGTGACAGGCTGGCCGTAGTCCAGAAATGACCGGGCCATGTTGGACCCGGTTCCCTTGCCGCCAGCGGCTTGAATGGCGGCATTTGCGGCCCCGGCACACCACGCCGTCACCGCCGGGTCAAGATTTACCCCGCCGTTGGCCATATACTCCCGCAGTGCGGCGTTCTGGGCGTTTTCATCCATGCCCATCTGCGCCGCAAGGCTTTCATAGGCCGCGATACTCACGTTCCGCCCCCGAATTTCCAGCCGCCCCAGCCGATACCGCTGGTATTGGACGGCTGCATGGCTTTCTGGTATTGCCAAGCCCCCGCTACGTTGTCGAGCATCCCGGAAAACGCATTGCCCTGGCCGATAGCGCCAGCCGCGCGGGCGTTTCCGATGTTCCCCAAGGCACTGGAAATCCCCGCCGTTGCGTTCTGCGATGCCTGCCCGGACATTTGCGCCGCCGAAAGGCCGGTGTCGATCAGTCCGCCGATCCGGGAAAGATAATTGCCGCGATCCTGTGATGCGATGCCTTGGCGAAGTTTGGTCAGCGCCTCAAGTGTCCTGCCGGACAGCAACCCGCCCCGCGCACCAGCCAAGGCGTTCACGGCACCTTCGCCCTGCTGCATGTTATACGTGGCTTCCGGCGAAAGCATGTAGCCGCCGTAACCCTCCGGCTTGGTCCCGCCGAACATTTCATAGTTGTAAATCCCGAGGGCATTCGGGCCGACGTTGCGATATGGCGACAAGTCCCCCCGGATCAGGTCGCGGGTTTCCTTTTCATAGGCAATCTGTTCCCGCGCTGCCCGCGTCTGGGCGTCCGCCGCTTTGCGGGCGGCGCTGCGTTGCGCCAGCCCCCCCAGAATGCCGCCGATCAGTCCGAAAAGTGCCATGTCGTTACCTCAACTTCTCACGGCGCGACGTAAAAGCCCGCCGTCACGCGCCAGATGACGCCCGTCGTCAAAGGGCAGACGATTGTGGTCGCGGTGTTTTGCGCGCTTGATGCGATGGGAAATGCGAAGTCTTCCCGCCAGCGGTCCAGTGTGCCCAGCGCCGCAGCATCGGCCGGGATTGAAAAGGCCAGCGAGCCGGGAAGGTTGGTGGTCGTCACCGTCACCGGTGCCGCCGCCGCCGTAAGCACCGCCGCCGCGAAACGGTTGATCGACAGATACGTGAGATAGTGCCGAAGTCCGACACCCGGTGCGGCAAGCGTCAGCGTTACCGCAGCGCCAGACGCCCCCACTGCGGTTCCCGCACTCCCCGTGACGGGGCCAAACATACGAGCGTCGTATAGCGCCGTGTTGGCCGCCAGCGTAGCCGTGACCGCACCGGACGTGTAGGCCGTGACCCTCGCCCGGACCTGCCTGTAACCGGCGCACTGCCCCACCCATACACCCGCCGTGGTTCCGGCGACCGCCGCGACATAAAGGACCGAGGCAACGTTGATCGGGCGCAGGGGGATTAGCGTCCAGTTGGTTCCATCCACCGTTCCCGCGACTTCCACAGTCAGGGAAAACGTGCCGCGAAGGTCAAGGGTGACGGTTGCGCACCCATCCGCGACGATGATCGTTTCCGCGTTCAGCGAGCCAAGCGTGGTGGTGGCAAAGATCGCCTCGCGCGGGTGCAGCGTGGCGCTTCGCAGGTCGGTTGAGAGTTTCGCCATTATGCCGCCATCCAAGCTATCTTGACCGCGCCCGCCGTCGGTGCCGCGAACGCAATGTCAAACGTGATCTGCCCCGTCCCTGCCGTGCCTGACAGCCCGGCAATATCCAGCAACTCGGCACTGTTCTCGTCGGCGTCCACATGCGCGCCGAGTGCCGCGACGATAGTGTTAGACACTGACACCCCAGCCGCCGCGACAGTTTGCGACCATTCCCATGCGTTGTTCGGAACCGTCACCGTGGCAGTCCCGGACAGTTGCGAAATGGTCAGGGTGTTTCCGGGGTCGTTATAGGTGATCGTGACCCCGGAACCGGCAACCAGAAGCGCCGCAACGCGGTCGTCTATCGCCTCCGACAGGCCCGCGATTTCCCCCGACGACACCGCGCCGGTGTTGATCGTGATGACCGTCCCGCCGCCCGATACCGTGACATCGCCGTATATCCCGTCCGCCAGCCCGCCGCCGCTGCCGCCAAGGCCCCGGATGATGCCTTGGATGACCTCGACAATCTCCCGCGACGGCAGCCGCCCGTCGCTGGTGATCGGCTGGCTGATGAGAAGCGGCTTAACCATTTACCATCCCCGTCGTATTGATCGGGCACTCAATCGGATCAGACATGCGCACCCTGACAACTGCCGATCTGAATTGCCCCATCGCCCGCCATGTGATCCGCTTGCCGTAGTCCCCGACCGCCCATGACCGGGGTTTCGGGCTGCCGAAGATGTTGCCGTTGTCCCGCGAGACGCTCAATTCAAGCGTCCCGGCCGCATAGCCGATACGGGGGAACAGCTCCAATTCACTGATCGTGAACCTTTTCCCGTCATTCCACAGGGGAAGCGATGTCATTTCCCTGACCAGCGGAATCCCCCCGTCCGCGTTTGTTCTGCCAAGGGACAGCACATCACCGCCATCGCGGGCGATATACCACGTCTCTGCCAGCTTGGCGCTGGCGCTGGCCTTCCACGGCCCCAGCGTCGCGCCCTGCGCCCGCTCATGCCATTCGCCGGAAGACAGGTCATAGACCCATGCCGGACAATCCCTGAACACCACGGCGCAAAAGGTGTGGCCTTCATCCTCATAGGCGAGACAATATTCCGGCTGACAGCCCTGAATTGCCGTTTCAACCGGGGGGGATGACACGGGAGACGGAATTCCGACCACCCGCACTTTCCCATCCGAACCGACATAAAACGCGCCGCCGCCGGGTATCTTGCAGATCAGGTTGTGCGCCTTCAGCCCTACATCAATGACACCGCCCGCAACACGGTCAAAGGCATTCGCCCCCGCGTCGCCGGTCAGATACCAGATTTCATGGCTCTGTTGCTTGAAGATGTAATATTGGCCACCAATCGAAAGCCCGCGCACGTTCTTGTCGTCACGCCCGTCCGCAGTGCTGAAGTTCAGGCCAGGCAACGTCTGTGGCGCAAGAACGTCCGACCACTGAAACCCGACGCCGTCCTTTTCGGTGAGCATGGTGTAGGTGCCGAGGTAATCCACCGACCCGAATTCGCTAAAAGCGCCGGGTGTCGGTTCGCTTACCGCAGTCCCGTTCCACCGGTAGTAATTGCCGCCGATGACGGCGGTAACGTCCCCGTTGTTCCCGGAAATCGTCGCCTCCGCCCCGTCGGTTACTGCCCCAAGCGTCGTTACCGTTCCGTCAGGCATGATTTTGTAGAGAAACCCGCCAGACATGGCGTAGAGCGTTCCGCCAATTTCATCCAAGGCCCTGACAAATATGCCGCCCATGGATGCGAATTGCGTAGTGCCCGGCACGGATTTCATGACATGGCCCGTTTTCCCGCCTTGCTGGACAATCTCGCGGTAGCAGTTCACCAGCCGTGAGGGGTTGGCCTGCACGTTGTCGCTATCCAGCGCGGACTGACCGGTGAATTCGATCTTCACTCCGACCACCCCCGGCGAAGGGTAGCGCCTAGATGCGTCAGCGCCGGATCAATCGTTACGGGCGTGATGACGGCATAGGATGCCTGAATCTTGCGGAAGAAATCATCCGGATCGAACCCAACAGGGGCTGCATAATCCGGTGAAAGCCTTCCCGCAAGCATGTAGGCCGTGCCTTCGCGGAATTTGTCGGCCAGCGGGAACGTGTCCGCCAGCGCCTGATCGGCAAAGGCGGGGGAAAGCGTGATCCCATCCAAAGCCCATGCGTGCAGCATGTCATTATAGGTATCCAGACCAGCCTGCGCCTGATCCGCCGTCATTGCTTCGTCCTGCGCCACTACACCGATCTTGCGATGCGCGCGTTCCACGATGTCACGGACTGTGGTCATTTCTTGCGCTCCACACGGCACCACTTCGGGCCAACGATGACCCGGTATTTACGGAACAGACGACGGCAACGGTTGCCGTTCAAAACAATACAGCAAGGAAGAACCATAAATGCCACCTGTAGGTGAGCGGGGCCATGACAGCCCCGCCAATGTATCAGCCCCAAAGACGGGCCGCGAGGTCCGGGAATATCGCGCGGACACCATACAAGATGTCCAGGCGGATGATTTCCACGTCGTTAACCACGTCATAGTCTTTGAGAACGCGGATAGACATGCCATTGTAGTTCTCCTGCGCCTTGAACGCCACGCCATCGGGCATGATCAGGGGCACAGTTACCAGCGCGAATGCGTTCTTGTGGAACGCAAGGTTCTGAGCGAACGAACCTGCCGCGCTGAACAGCGTGATTGCCGCGTTATCAGCCGGGGCCGCAGAAACAGTCTGCTGCGGGCCGGATATGATGATCGGCGGCGAGATGGTCAGCGTTGCCGGGCCGGTTGTCGCTCCGGATGTTGCGTCCGCCAGCACAGTGAACTGCTGCAGATACGGCATGACGATCTTGCCTGTCGCGCCCTCGCCCGGAACCGGGTTGACCGCGAACACGCCTGCAATCGTGAACACATCACCGGCCTTGAGGATACCGGCCGTCGAGTTGGTCCATCCGTCCGTGATGAGTGACTGTGACCACCCCGCGCCCGTTGCCGCCAGATAGGTGACGTTCTGCGCCGCGCCGTTGATAAGCGGTGTGCCGGTTCCGACACCACGGGTATGCACCGGGATATTCTGCGACGAGAAGGTCGTGAAGTTGGCAACCTCGCCCATCATCGACTTTTCGTATGCGGAACGGAACTTGCCGTCCGGCATTTGCAGCGTTGCCTGGTTTCCGGAAACGGCATAGCGCGCCGCCGGGTTCATCACCATCGACCGCGTGTCGGTCGGGATGGCCATTTCGTCCATGCGCTGCGCAGCCGCCGCAAGGGCAGCATAGTTGGCAGGCGTGGTGCCCGGTGTGCCGACGCTGTTCCACACGGTGTTGTAAAGCCCCATGACGGAACGATCTACCGTGTTTGCCAGCGTGATCGCAGCGGGCTTGATGTACCGCTCCGAATATTCCTCGATCGACAGCGTGAGGTCTTGCGTGCTGAACGACCACGACACCTGCTTGCGCTGATCAATCGTGATGTTGGTCGTTTTCTCTTCGACGTCCTGATCGACGCGGGTTGCGCCGTTTGACGTGACGAACTTCACCGGGCGGCGGATGGATACCGTCGCGCCCTGCCCGCCGTTGAATTCCTTGCGGTATTCACGGTGGACGTTCTGGGCCATGACGGTGTTGTTTTCCACCTGCATGAGCGCTTCCTTTGCGATCATGGCCGGTGTGACAAGCGTATTCGTTCCCATTTCGGGTTCCTTACTTCAGTTGGCCGCTTCGACGCGCTGCCATGAATTCTTCCATGGTCATCTTGTCGGGGTCGCGGGACGCCGTGGCACTCGGCCTTACAGGCGTGATCGGACTTGGGGCGGCAGTTGTGGTTTTGGGCGACGGGAGACTCAACGTCGCTTCGATGCGACCGAGTTCCCGCGCCGCGCTAAGCGGGGGCATCTGCGAGAGTTGCAGGGCAAGCGCCGGGTTTTTCCCGAGGTGATATGCGATGTCTGCCGCCTTGTCGCTTTCGATGATCATCAGCGAAAGGTCCGGAGACACAATCGACGGATTCGAAGCGACGGCAACGACCTGATCAAAGTCGGCATAGCGGGTTTTGGCCTCAACGACCTGTTCCTGATATGCCTCGATCATTGCCGCCCGCCGCCAGTCATTGGCGGATGAAGCGGCATCGTCGTGTGCCTTGGCGTCCTGTTCCAGCAAGGTCGCATCGGTTCGGGCAGCATCGGTTCGCGCCAGATAGGCACCTTTTGCCGCCGCATATTCGATAGGGTCGCTGAAATCGCCTTCCTTGGGGGCCTCGCCCTTCGCGGCTTCGATCCGTGCAATCTTCTGGCGGAGTGTATCCGCCTCATGCCGGGCCTTGTCCGCGTCTTCGCGTAGCTTCTGTTCGTGCGCCTTCCGACGCTCACGGCGCTCTTGCGATGCCGTTTTTTCCTTCTCCGCATCAACTGCGGCGGGCGGGGTTTCCTGCCCTTCCGTGGTTATCGTCGCGTCCGACGTCGTTTCTTCCGAAACAATTGCCTCAGTGGTCGCCGCTTGGGCAACCTCAGCTTCGCCAGTCATTGTCTGTCCCTTGTTCAGGCCATACCGGCCAGTTGATCGGGGTGAATCCCCGCTTGCAGGGCGGCTACATGAGCCTCCACTTCCGCTTTCGCGGCATCTGACGCGGCTTTACCCGCGATGGCTTTGGCCTGTTCTGTCTTGGCCTGCTGCTCCTCAAGCTGAAGCATGGCCATCTGTTGCGCCATTTGCATCTGAACGGCTTGCGCCTGCGCCTGCTGCTGAGCGACCTGCTGCTGTTGCGGGTCAGGCTGATCGTCAGCAATTCCTGGCGGAAGGGCCTTTTTCAGCCGCTCGGCAACCTGTTCTGCCCCCGGCCAATCCATGTTCTTAACCATGATGTCACCGGCCAGTTGCATCAGCGGGGGATACGCTTGCGCCATGTCCTGCATGCTTTGCGCCGTTTCCTGCCGCTTCGTCGTGTAATTCGGCCCGACCGACACGCGCGCGGCATAGCGGCCAACAGTCAGGCTGTTGATCGTCTGCGGCCCAGCCTGCGTCATGACCTGTTGGTTTACCATGACCTGCGTCTGCGCGTCGTCTGCCCCGATGATCTGCATCACCCGTTGCGTGTCATAGATGCGCGGAATCATATCCAGCATGATGCGACCGCAATGCGCGACTGCCTTGTTGACGTTATCCGGGTAGATTGACGTCGATACATCGCTTTCGCGCTGCCTGCGCTGGATTGCAATGCCTGACTGTTCATTTGATTTGTTGCCAAGCGCGGAATCATAGATTCCGGTCGTCGCCTTCATGTCATCGGCGGCAAGAGCAACTTCTTGCATCATTCCTGCCGAAGGGACGGGAGCGGGTTGGCGTTGCGGCCATCCCGGAGCTTTTTCATCCGGGTTGACAAGAAGATAGGAGAAGTTCTTGGCGTTCGCCTCGCTCCATTCGGTTTCATGATTGGCTATCTGCTTCGGTGTGACCAGATACGGCGCTTTCGGCTGCAGCGCGACCATTTCCGTCTGAGCAGAACGCCAATAGTTGTACATCCGCTGTGCGTCTTTGGCATGGCGAATGACGGATGATCTGTAAACGCGATCACCGACATGGATTTCCTCGCCCATGACAGCAATGATCGGCAGGTATTTGCTTGGGAAATCCTGCGGCCCTTCGAGAATTTCCGACCCACTGACCTTGGCCCACCTGACCTTGTGCGACACGACTTTGCGTGTCTTGGCGAACTTTATGCCCTTTGGGGTTCCCTCGACCACTTGACCGGCTTCGGTAATGCCGATGGTTTTTTCCTCAGCCTCACGCCAGAAATATTCGGCGACAACGATCTCGTCGCCAGCGCGCCAGTTCCGGATATCACGATCATCGGTGCGAACGTTGACCTCTGCCGCATCAGGGTATGACACCCTGAAATCCTCCATCGTCATGCGGTCGCGGACAAAGCACCATTCGGCATCCTCACGCGTTGACATGACCGCTCTGGGGTCCCAGACTACCGAAAACGGGTTCTTGATCGCCCGTAGGATGATTTCTTGGTCAAATGACTGCTCATCGCAGTATTGCGTCAGGATTCGGAATGCGCCCTTCCCACAAGCCGCAGCGCTCTCCCCGGCGCTTTCATAGACTGAACTGGCGTCGCTGGCATATTGGATTTGCCTGACCACGCCTTCAAGCAACTCAGCCCCTTCCTTTGTGGCCTCGCTGTCTGCCGGGTAAACCTTGACCGCCGGGTTCATGGCCCTGATATCGCCGGTCACTTGCCGTACGAATTGCGGGTGCCGGTTCAACGTGAGGCATGGCCGCGAATCCGCCTCACGCGAGGTCTTGATGCTGTCCGGCCATTGCTCACCGATCAGGTTTTGCAGGTCGTCCAGCGCTAGTTCATCGTTGTCGCGGTCGGCATCAAGGCCGAGGTTGAGCCGCTTCAGCGCGTCCTTGTGGATATCTTCGTCTGTCACGATCCCAGCCACCCGCCAGCACGCCCACGCCGCACAACCCGCGCCGGGACAACAACCCGCTCTGTCATGTCAGGGAACAACTCAGTGAATGCCCAGACCATCGCGTCCAGCCTGTCTGGGCTTTTGCCGCCCTCATAGCCATGAATGGTCATCTGCGTCATCTGCGATTCCAGTTCCGGGAATGCCCCGACATGGGCGATCTTGCCTTGTTCATACAATGCGGCGACAGGCTCTGCCCTGATATGCTTGCCACGGCTGGCCCGCACTTCGATGATGTTCACATTCGGATCGATGGTGCGCAGCGTGTGCGCCACCATGTCGCCACCCTGGTTGACTTCCACCACGATTCCATCCGCCGCATAGGACCGATACAGACTGACGGCGCGGCGCGCCCATTCGTTCGGGCTGCCCTGCAACGAAGCATCTTCCACAACCACGCCGCGCATGTCTTCCGCAAGCCCCGCTACGATAATACCATGCTCGTCGCTTTCCTCATTGTTCGACGCCGCAGGATCAACCGCGACAACGATCCGCGTCAGTTTCGGCTGAACCTTAATCCGGTAAGCATCCAATGCCGCCATGGTCCAGATCGCGCCCGGAAGGTCGCCAAGAATTTCCGCATCAAGTTCTTGGCGACCAAGCCTAGTGCCCTCGTATCTCTCTTTCAGCTTTTTCAGGGCTGATGGGGCAAGGTTCGCAGCGTTGTCGAATGTCCGCCCTCGCGTAACAACGACGGATGCGTCCGAAACCAGTTGCTTGATAAGCACGGTCGGCTTTGGCGTGGTTGTCACAACCGCCTGCGGTCTGTCCCCAAGCCGCAAGCCGAACATCAACTGGTCCCACGTCTCAGGATACTTCCACGCGGCCAACTCATCAGCCCAAGCCCTGTGGTGTTGCGGGCCGCGAAGGCGTTCCGGTTCCTCTGCGCTGAACGCCTTGTATCGCGTTCCGTTTTTCAGGATCAGCTCACCAAGACTGCGGTTCCACGCCTGAACGCATTCCTTGGGCAGGATGGACATCAGCCCGCTATCTCCCTCTATGCATGTATCGCGGGCGTCCGCCGCAGTTGGCGCGACAACCGCGATCCTGACGCTTGGGTTTGCCAGCCCATACCATGCAACGTCTTCCGCGCCAGTGCGCGTTTTCCCCCATCCTCGCCCGGCAAGAATCAGCCACGTGTCCCAAAGGCCGTCAGGCGTCAGCTGATCGGGGCGGGCCTTCGCCTTCCACGTCGCTCGCGCCGTCAATGCCGCCTGCTGATGCGGCAACATCGCGTCCCAATAGGCCGACAAAATGGGCAAAGGCTTCATTTGGGCCGACACTGTGTTCAATGGGCCTCCCATCTCTGCCTGTGTGTTCATGCTTCACTGGCTGGTCAAGACCGAACAACTTAACCTTTCCGGTCACGGCTGAAACTGCGGCACTCGGGTTCTTTTCAAGAAGCGCCAAGGCGCGGGCCTCTTCGTATTCCTCGAATGCCTTGTGAACGGTGAAAACAGACAGCCTTGCGGCCTGCTCTTGCAGAGACTTGATGCGTAGGGAAATCTTAGGATGATCGAGCATCTGGCTAGCTTCGACATAAAGCCAGCCGTCACGCGCGGATGGGTCTTTGTCGTAAGCCCTGCGATAGGCTTCTACCGCGCTTCCGGTTTCCAGATATTCAAGGCAGAAGTGTTCCTGCCGTTGTGTCAGATCGTCAGGCATCGATCACGGCGACCTTGTCGCCAGTCTTCAGGGGGCCGATGTCGTTGACGCCACCGGCAAGGATGAAATGCGTCCCCGCTGCACCGCTGATTGCCGTTGGGCTTGGCCCGATAGCGATGGATACGTCACCGCCCGATGATGCGGCCCGCAAATACTCCCCACCCTCTGCTACGTAGGCGAATTGCTGCGAAGACGCGCTTGAGGTGATCTTCTGAGCCGCCTTGGTGATAGGTGCGTAAACGGAATTGCCGCCGCCGCCTACCGAACCGAACTGCACGTAGACAGTTGCCATTGCCACCCCCATGAAACGCGAAAGGCGCGCCGTTTCCGTTGCGCGCCACAATCCTGCGATTGTGCCAAAATGGCACGTCCGTTATTTCCTGTCAACATCTGTCGCAAGGCGGTCAAGCGCGCTTCGCAGCGCCGTGAAGCCCATGTGATAGCGGCCATTCCTGTATCCGGCCCCGGCGGGTGTCTTGCCATGAAGTACGCAGGCGTCAATGATCGGCCTGTCCGCCGGGGGAACATGGCGATAGATCTTGGCGAAGGCGCTCAAGCGGTCGATCTGTATCGTCACGGCGTGGTCCGGCTTCGGGGATGATTGCACCCTGTCGTTATCAGGCCAGCCCGGCGCTTTCTGTGTGGCCTCGTAGGCAAGGCGCAGCTGCATCCCTGCGGTCCAGCCTGCCAATGAGATGCGGTCCTCGCGCATCCATTTTTCGAGAAGGTCAACGCGGCGATATCGGGTGACTGCGTTGGGGTTTTGTATCTCTCCGGTTTCCGGGTCGGCATCCACCGCCTGTTCGGCGATGAGGCCGTCACGGTTCGCCGCGCCGTCCGCCCCCTTGTCCCACGGGAAGGGGATGATTGTAGGGGCGGGGCTGTTCTTGAACGTCTTGCGTGTGCCGGGCTTCAGCTTTCGCTTTTTCAATGCACCGCCCCCCCGGCCATGCGGGCGGCGGTGTCCATACACCTGATCGCGGCGCAGACTTCGCCGACGGTATAGCCTTCGGCCTCTTTTTCATTCATCCATTCGGCGAGATCGTCGCAAAGCACGGTGAGGATATGCTCTTCGTCCGGGGTCAAGGTTGTTTCGCGCGCCACAGGTCGCCCCCTTTCTCGCCAAGCATGTGTTCAATCTGTCCGGAATCGCGGAGATTCGCAAGAATGCTTCTGGCGGTATGCAGGCCGATATTCACGGCCGCCGTGATCTGCCCGGTGCGCTGCCATTCGCGGGTCAATCCAGCCATGACGCGCAGCGGACGCTGGATTTCAGCATCGGCCGATGTCGGGTTCATGATCGGCGGAAATCCGGGAATGTGATGGCACCGCTCATGGCTGCGATACCGGGTGGCAACATCGCGCTCGATCAGTGCGGCGGCGGCGTGGTATGCGAACGGGCGGGCGAGGACCGCCTTTCGCGCTTGGCTGGCCGTCATTGGTGCAGTCATTTTTTCGCTCTCCTCAACAGGTTCAGGATACTGGTATGGTCGCGGTTCATGAGGTCGCCGATTTGTGTCAGCGTCCACCCCATTTCCTTCAGGCGCAGGGCCGCGTCCTGTCTGGCATCAACGAGGCGCGGGAACCGTCGATCCCCTAGCAGCGCCGGCATGGGAATGCCGTGTGCGTCCGCGACATGGCGCAGCACCTGACGCCCGGTCATGACGTTCGCAGGTGGAATGCGCACCGCCGAATCCCGCAATGCTTCGATGAAACGATAGGCGCTCATACTTCGCCCCAATATGCCAGCGTCTTGCGTGCATTTTCGGCCATGAATCCGTTCCGGTATTCGACAATCCACCGCTTCGCCGTCGGGATCACCTTTGTTTCGAGGATTTCCAGATCGGTGAAACTCAGAGTCGCCCGATCACCCCTGTCCTGTATCTTGTCCATCACCAAACCATTTCACCCTAAAACCTACCTCTGCCATGATTTCACGCGCCCGCTCCTTGCTGATCCGACCCACGGGCTGACTTTCCATCTGCACCAGCCTGATCGCCGGTGACGCGGGCATGGCAGCGCGCGCCAGCGCCGCAATTTCACCGGGTGTCGGCTTTTTGCCGACAGGTCGCGATAGCCACGAAACACAGGCTTTCTGAATTGCCGTCTCCGGAAGGTGTTCGAGAACGTCCAGCCAATCCCGCATATTGGCTTCGACAATTTCATCCGGGTCATTTGATTGCCAGTAATGGCTGAGAAGCGTGGCTATCCGCGCCACTATCCATTCTCTGTGCTGCTGCGTTGAACATCGCCCCGAGTCGCTGTTTCGGTTTGTCATTCCGATCTCCCTTCGCCCTGAAATACCAGTCAGGCTCTACAGACGCCCATCCCTTTTCCTCAGCCATCGCCAATGCGTCATCCGCGCTTCCATTCGCCAACGAGATTTTCCGCAAATGCTCGCACAACCGCTTTGCCCCGGTTTCCGTCATGGCCCGCGCCTTGTGCTTGCGTCGGTATGCCAAGAAGCTCGCGACGGCTCCCGGTGAAGCCCATGCTTCGAGGATTTCAGCAGCAGATTTCGCGCGCGCCTTACCTGACGGTTCTCTTGACGGTTCTCTTGACGGTTCGGCGGACATAGCTGTGTCCGGGTTTAATGCTCGTTTTGTCCGGGTTTCCGGATCGTTTTGTCCGGGGCGGACATTTTGTCCGGGGGACACTGTGTCCGTGTTTATCGTGTATTTCGATGTGCCAGACCGGCCCCCGCCTTCATAGGTAGAAAGCAGTCCGGCAGACTCTAGATCACGCACGACGCGCCTGGCATTTCGCTCCGACATTCTGGCCTTCTCGGCCACTGACTTCATGGACGGCCAACACTCCCCACGGTCGGAACAGAAGTCCGCCAATGCGAGCAGCACCAGAAGCTGCGCCTTATCAGACGGGCCGCTCTCCCATACCCACGACATTATCTTTATGCTCATCGCATGTCCCATTGGGCCGGGGCTTGCGCGCCTATCGTTGTCGCGCTATAACCATCCGGCGTTCTTGCTCGTTCGCACTTTGCCGACTTCGGCATCGGAAAGCAAGCCGCCAGTTTAACCGCTGGCGGCTTCGCGATTCATAGCCTCCAGAATGGCGCGTCCGATCAATTCTGGGATTGCGGGGTCAACGCTATTTCCGCAAGCGCCAACTCTGTCCACCCTTCCGGGTATCCCGCGAGCCACTCCGCAAAGGAGGGGTTCAGGGTGACAATCTCCGCGCTGGAACGGAGCATCTGCGACGTGCTGCAAATACGCCTGGCCACCCGCCCGCCTTTGTCTAGCCGCGCCAATATCTGCGCTTGTGAGCAATCGCGTGGCTCTGACTTCGGCAGGGTCGGCAATAATCCAGACCCTGTCTCGTTCCTGGCTGGCACCAACGGCTGACGCCGGTATGCAATGCCATTGCGTGTCATACCCGAGCGAGGCCAGCGATCCGAGAACGTCGCCCATCCCCCGAGCAAGGAGTTCTGCCACGTTTTCCAGCAGCGCTCGTGGCCGTCCCACCAGGCAAAGGGTTCGTAAGATATGCCAGAAGAGTCCCGAACGCTCTCCGGCAAGTCCGGCGGGGTTCTGGTTGGCGATTGAAACGTCTTGGCAGGGGAAACCAGCCGTAACCAGGTCCACGGGTCCGCCAAATTCAGTGGTGGCAACATCGCCATGAATGGGCACTCCCGGCCAATGTTTCGCCAACACGCGGCGGGGGAATTCTTCAATCTCACAGAACGCCACGGTTTCGAATCCGCCCGTGCGTTCAAGCCCGAGGGAGAATCCTCCCAAACCAGCGAAAAGATCGAGGACACGCAGCTTCATAGCGTCACCACCACCTTGCCGCCCACGCCTATCAGGGCCAACGCATCATCGACGCTTTCCACAATGGCCACCTGACCGCGCCATGCCTCGTGCCACTCCGCTTCGGGTTTGGTCAGCTTGCGCGCCGACGGTATCTTGGACCCGTCCTTGAATTCCACCATCAGGTTGATTCCGCGCCAGCCCAGAACGGCGTCGGGGCACCCCTGACCGACACGGTGCAGTAGCTGCACGCTGGCCCCGGCCTTGCGAAGCGCCTTCACTATCTCAGCCTGGTTGGCGTCAACGGCTGCGGCCCTCATCGGGACAGCACCCCATGCACAAACGCCCGTTGTTCCGCGAGGATGCGCTTGCGGCCCCGGCTGTCCTTGATGTGCAGGCCATGGTATTCAGCGGCGCGGATATGCCAGCCTGCCAATGCAAGGGCGGCACGGTGGCGGCGGTTCAGGTAATGGCGGAGAAGGCGGATCATATCAGCGAGTCCTGTATTGCCTTGACGGGCGGGGCGATGTTGGCAAAATCCCCGTGCAGATTGCGGATTGCTTCTGCAGCAGCGGAGTCGGCTTCGGAACGATCAGCAAATAGGCCGATGTAGTGCGACCTGCCGCCCGCCTTGATCAGCACTTGCCATTTTTTCCGGCTATGCTTCCAGCATACGCCATTACCCCTGCGAGTATTCATCACATTCTGGCTGCGCGTTGCGACACGAAGGTTAGCAATTCGGTTGTCCGATGGATTGCCGTTAATGTGGTCGATTTCGCCTGAAGGCCATTCGCCTTTGATGATGCGCCATGCAAGTCGATGGCCAAGAACCCATTTTCCGTTAAAGCCAAGCTTCATATACCCGAGGCTATCTGCATATCCGCACCGGTCACCGGCTTTCCGCCGCCCAGCGCTAACACGCGCAGTAAACACCCCCGTATCAGGATCGTAAGAGATACGGCGCATCACTTCACAAATCGGTGGGCAGTTTGCATCAAGCTTCAGCATCAAAAAGCCCTGATTGTTGTTGATGTGCAGGCTGATAGTGGATCAGCAGGTCGGGCTGGCGGGATGCCTCATCAACGCGCTTGCAGGCGATGTCGAAATAGTCGGGGTCGATCTCAATTGCCGTGCTGCGCCGCCCCATGCGTTGGCATGCCACGCTCACGGTCCCACTTCCAGCAAACGGGTCAAGGATGGTCTGGGCGTCTGGAAGGAAGTCGAGGCACCACATCATCAAAGCAAGCGGCTTTTGCGTTGGATGCTGTTTGCCGTCCTGCAGCGCAGCGCCTCGAGAATAGTTGAAAACTCTCGCGGCCTTTTGCTGCGAAGTCCACGCAAATTCGCAGTCGGCAAGGCTGAAATTCCGCTGGCCCTTATCCCAGACAAGCCATCGCATGGTGGGTGGAAGCATGTCGGTGAAATAATTTCCGCCCCAGATAATCTGTTCTTTTGTGACCAAAGTGATAGCATGGAAGATTTCCGGGGCTGGTCGATGTCGGTCCCAATGGCTTTCGCCGTAATACACCCATCCCCGTTTTCCGTTGTTCTTGCTCGCAGCCTCGTCCGCGCCGATCCCATATGGAGGATCACACAGGCAAGCATCGAACCGCCCCAGCGTAGGCATCACGGCGCGGCAATCCCCGAGTATCAGGCGCTGATTGCCGATTATTTCCATCTTCTTAATCGGCGACATGTTTCCACCCCTTCCGCAGCACGATTATGCTCACGTTGGACCTGTCGATTCCGAACATGGCCGCGATCTCAGACTGCGTTTTGAACGCCGCTAGACGTCTTATTTCCCGCACATCGTCGGCTGTGATTTTCGCGGCCCCTTGGCGCTCCCCTCTCACGTTAGGGATACGGCCTCGACCTTTGGCGAACATGTCGTGCATGTTGTCTGCCTGCGTGGCTGGCGTCAGGTGGCTCGGGTTCACGCAGCACCTCACGTCGCAAGAGTGCATCAGCCCCAAGCCTTCGGGGATCGGCCCGTTGGCCGCTTCCCAAGCAATGCGATGCGCTCTGAGGTGCTTGGTCCCCATACGGATCATTCCGTAGCCATGCGCGTTCAGGCCGCCCGTCCAGATATGGCAACCACTAGGGGTGACCTCGACAACGCGGGTCTCAAACAATTTCGTTATGCGTTCATCGCGGACGGTCATTCCATCCCCCTGAAAATCCGCCGGATGATCCACGCCCGCGTGAAGGACAAGCCAAAGAACATGGCAGTGATGGCGATGCTCTGCGATGGCGTGAAGCCCAGCAGCAGCCATGTCGCCAGCCAGCTAACGATCAGTCCGATGGCGGCATTGGCGAACGCCTCGGTAGCGTCAGTCATACCCATGCTTCCTCATGCGCGATGGGCAGGCCCGTCAGTGCGGCCAAGCGCCTGCGATTCGCTGGCAGCGGCGGGCGCTCGCCCGAAAGCCATTGTGAAACCGTCGCCGGGCTTACGTCAATCTTCGCGGCGATCCAAAGCGATTTCCGGCCTTCCTTGGCCAGCCATTCGCGCAACATGTGGGGGGCTTTGTTATCCATGCCCAACATCATGGCCATGCACCTTTCTTTGTCAAGCGAAACTTTCTTTGTTGACAGCGCGCATTTCTGGCGGCAAGCTGTGAACGACAGCGGGAGACGCCGATATGCAGAAGAAATTCAAACTCACCGACGAAACCATGATTTTCGATGGTCGGACACTTCACCGGATCGAGGCACTGATTGCCTTCGGCAACGTTTTGGCGGGCGACAAGGGCGGATGGGTTGAGAGTGAGAAAAACCTGTCCCACTATGGCTTGGCGTGGGTGTTCGACAACGGACAGGTGTTCGACAACGGACAGGTGTTCGGCAGCGGACGGGTGTTCGGCAACGGACAGGTGTTCGACAACGGACGGGTGTTCGGCAGCGGACGGGTGAGCGGCAGCGGACGGGTGAGCGGCAACGGACAGGTTGGCGGCAACGGACGGGTGAGCGGCGTACTTAAGACGACAGCAATTTCCATTTTCGGCCTTTCATATGACGTCACCATCATTGACGAGTCGATGCAGATTGGCTGTGAATCCCACACTTTCCCCGAATGGGATGCGTTCACAGATCGCGATATTCTCACGATGGACGGGAAGACAGCACTGACCTTCTGGCGCGCCCACAAGTCCGGTTTGATGGCCATCATCGCAGCGGAGAGGTCGTCATGAAAGCCCTCGCAGAATTCCTTGCCGCGCAGAAAGACAAGCTGACGGCGATACGGGACCGGCTCACGACGCCCGACTATGAAATCGACGCTGATGAGGAATGGTACGAGGCTGTAGAAAACGACGAATTCGCCGCAACCGCGCTGTTCACGACCGAGGAAGGCCAAGACAGCGACATGTATGCATCCGGGCACGGCCTGTTTGTGGAGCGCGGCTATACGTTCTACACCGCGACATTCATCGGGCTGCGCATCGAAGGGCGGCATATGACTGCGCGATTTGGTCGCCTATGGTGCGAATTGATCCTCGGGGATGACGTGATTGCCGCCCTTGAGGTGCGCGCCAACGACAAGCTGAACGACGCCTAGCCGCGCTCCTCCCTGCGGCTCAACTGCCCCCTTGGATCACGGGTCAAGGGGGCCTTTTATGAAGGACGATACGATGAAGATCGACAAGGGCATCCCGATTCCGAAGTCGCGCGTCTGGCGGGTGTCGTGATGCCGCTTTCGCCATGGTACGACACGGAAACAGTCCGGCTTCTGTCAGAAGCAAACCGGCGCAGCGCCTTCCGTGACGCGGAAAGCGCCATGCGGCGGGCGCAAACCTTGGCCCGCATGGACAGGCTTGCGAAAGCCAAGCCACGCATTCCTGAGCCGGGGATCGACTGGCCCTTGATTATCTGCGCCGCGCTATGCGCCGGGGTGTTCATCGGCTTCATCGCAATGCGCGCCGCGATGGGCGCGCCATTCTGGGGGCCACTGCCATGACAAAGATCGACATCCCGCCGATCATCATCGGCCTTACGGAAACGGAATGGGCCGTTGTTCGCCGCGCGCTCGAAATTCTGCGCGACGTGGTGCCGAACGTCGACGGCGACAGCGCCACGGATGCCGTGATCTTCAACATCCTCATGAAGGGGCCAAAATGACCAGCGACTCCCTGGAAAACGATCTTCGGCGACAGTCAGAGGCGGCGCGCGACCTTGTGTCTGCGCTTCGATCAGACGGACATGACGAGGAGACTGTTGCCGATATGGCGGAAGGGGAGACGTCACTCATCGAGGCCATTGCGGCGGCGCTTACCGAGATTGACGAGTGCGACATGATGTCTGTTGGGATTGCGGCGAAGATCGAAGAATTCAGGGCGCGCAAGGGGCGGGTTGACGGACGCGCTGAGAGGGTCCGGGGCCTGATAGAACAGGCGCTCGTCGTTGCGCAGATCGAAACCGTCAAGCTGCCGTCCGCAACTCTGACCGTGAAGCGCATCCCGCCGAAACCTGTCGTCATTGACGAGGCGGATATTCCGACAGAGTTCTGGCGACAGCCCGAACCGGTTCTGGACAAGACGGCAATCAACGCTGCGGTCAAGGAAGGCCGTATCATCGCCGGGGTTTCCATGTCCAACGGCGGTACATCTTTGCAGATCAGGAGGGCGTGATGACAACGGCGATTACTTTGAGCGGATACACGGCGGCGCAGATCAAGACGATAAAGGCGACCGTTGCGGCGGACACAAACGCGCTTGAATTCGACCTGTTCATGGAGGCGTGTCGGTCCTACCGACTTGATCCGTTCCGCAAGCAAATTCATGCCGTGGTCTACAACAAGGACAAGGCTGACAAACGCAAGATGGCGATAATCGTGTCGCGCGACGGGCTTCGCGTATTGGCGCAGCGATGCCAGGATTATCGTCCCGCCAGCGAACCGGCCCAAATCATCTATGACAAATCCCTTGAGGGTCCGACGAACCCCAAAGGTATCGCGTCCGTCACTGTCCGGCTATGGAAGCAGGACAGCATGGGCCATTGGTACCCGGTGATCGGCGAAGCGCATTGGGATGAATTCGCTCCCGTGTCGGAGGAATGGGCGTGGGATGATGCGTCGGGGAAACGCAAGCCCACGGGCCGAAAAGCGCTTGCCGATGGCAACTGGACCAAGATGCCGATTGTGATGATTACGAAGTGCGCCGAAAGTCAGGCGCTGCGCGCGGGCTGGCCGGACCAGTTCGGGTCCATCCATTCCGAGGAAGAAATGGACCGGCTGAAAACCGACGTGTCCGCGTCGGAAGCGCTTGAGGCTCACGAGCGGGAAGAGCGCCAGGCGCGCGTCGGCGGGCCGGGACTGATGTTGGTTTTCGACGCAACGTCTATGGTGATGGAAAAGGTGCCCATGGGGCAGGTGGCGGATCGCTGCCTCGCCTTCCTGAAAGAAGCAACGCCGGAAGAAGCGATGACGTTCAAGGTCCGCAACCACGCACCGTTGCGAGACTTCTGGGCACATGAAAAGTCGGCGGCGCTTGAAGTCAACAGGGCCATTGAAGCGAAAGAGGCGGAATTCGCGCAGGCCGTATCTTCAAAGCCGGACGCAGCATGACCGCCGAATACCTTCGCTGGGACCGCATGGACTGGACCGGCGAACACCTGATCCGCGCCCGCCCGAAGGAAGCGCAAGCCGACGCGCAAAGGGTACGTAAGGCATATCAGCGGGTGCCTGACGAACGCTATCGCAAGGCACTCTCCCTGGGGCTTGACGCGGTTTCTGCGGCCGAATTCTGCGGCGTCACGCGGGTTGCCATTCGCCATGCCGAAATCCGGCTTGGCATCACATTCCCAAAGCAAGGGCCGGGGCGAAAATGACACGGGAACAGATTGTCGAGGCTTACGAAAAGCACCATGAGGAAATCGGGCAATGGACCCTGATCGACGCGGAAACCGCAGCCGATCTGACGGCCAATGAACTTGGGATCGAGGTCGAGGAAGTCAGGCGGGTCATGATCGACTATTGGGCGGGAATGAAGGGATGACCGATCGGCATGAAATCACCTTTCGCGGCATCATTGACCGCGAACATGCCGCCTCCCTCTGCGCAAGCCTGCCGGATGGTTCCCGTGTGGAATTCAAAGGCCCCACCCGCTCCAACGCACAGAACAGCCGCCTATGGCCGCTGCTGGACCGGGTGGCGAAACGGTTTGATATTTCCGGGAAGAAATTCGACGCGGATGACTGGAAAATCATCATGATGCGGGCTATGCGTTACGAAACCCGATTCCTGCCGGAGTTGCCGGAATATGGGGGTTCATTTTTCCCGGCTGGCTACAGGTCGTCAAAACTGTCGACCAAGGAAATGGCGGACATGCAGACGTTTATCGAATCGTGGTGCGTCTCTCGGGGCGTGGATATCTGGGAGTAAACAAAATGGACGGTTCCGTTAAATCCAAGCGCAAGGCGCTAGAATACCGCCCCCGCAACATCGTCGCAACGTTCGTTGATGATTATGGGGATGAGCGGGTCATTCATCGCCCTCAAGGCAAGGCTATGCGGGTTTTTAAGGGTCTTGATACGCCCGTACTTATGCTTAATCGTGCGGTTGCAGTTCTTATGGGGGAGCGCATCCGCGCGCGCCGATTGGCGATAGGCATGACAATGGAGGAATTGGGCCGGAAATCCGGGCTATCATCCCAAAATCCAAAACAATATATTTTTGCGATTGAGAAGTGCGGCAGGACGGCTGGAGTCCGGCTTGGGACATTGTTTTTACTTGCGAATGCGCTGAAGGCAGAGGTGCAGGACCTGCTCCCGTCATACGAGGAGGCGGCGGCTTATGCTGGCGTCACTGAAATCACCACAACCAAGATGACCGTTTTGGAATGAACATCACCCGACGCCCCGTCACACAGAAGCCCGCCAAGGCCGGTAAGGACTGGTGAGCAGAATGCCAAGATGTGGGCGCTACTGTCAGACATTTCCCGAGCGAAGCCTGGTGGTCGCCGACATACACCTGAAGTCTGGAAAGCGTTGTTCATGCACGCTTGCGGCCATGCCGTGCAGTTTGAGTCTGGACTGGATGGCAAGCCGTTCCCGACAGGGTTCAGATCGTCGAAGCTGTCCAAGTCGCAAATGTCTGACCTGATCGAGTTCATCCATGCGTATGCCGCGAGCAACGGCGTTGATATGGTTTCGCTCGGCGAATACCGCGAGTGACAGCGAACGTTTCTGCTTGACGGCGAAACGTTAGGCGAATAGCTTATGAACATACAGTGGTATGGATATGACATGCTGACGCAGCGACAACTTCAACTGCTTGAGTTCATCAAGGCGCATGTTGCCAGCGATGGCGTCGCCCCGACCTATCGCGAGATGGCGGCTGGTATCGGCACAAGCTCGCTCAACACCGTGCGCGACCTGCTGATCCGGCTTGAAGAGCGCGGATTTATCAGGCGGCTTCCGCACCGCAGGCAGGCAATCGAGGTGCTGAAATGACTGAAGCCAGAGTTGTTTTCGAGATTGTGCAATTCGTGTCCATTCCGATGGGCTATGTTGGCTATCTCACCAAGACTTTTGGTCTCGACGGACATACCCCCGACACTATTGGCGCAACGAAAATGTTGCGCGTTGATCACAACCTTGGCCTTCATGCCGCCGTTCAGATCATCAGGCAGATCGCCGACGAAAGTGGCAAGTCGGTGAAGTCTGCCGAAAAATCGCTGGGCGACATTCTCAGGGACGCCCTCAGGGACGCCCTACTGGCGCGGAGGGTCGCAGATTGAATGCGTTCGCATCCGCCCTTCTCTGCCTCACCACCCATACCCCGATCACCACGCCCGCCGAGTTCCGATCATGCGAGTGCCGGATTGAGGTGACACGCACCTACCTCACCGACTGGCAGGCCAGCGCGGCACGGGACGGGCGGCTGACCTCCCACAACTGCAACATAGACGCGCTGGAGGCGCAAGCAAAATGACTATCACCCGCACGCCTACCCGCGCCACAGGCGGCATCACGGATGCCGAGCGTGACGCAATGGCGGTTATCGCGCGCGAGTGGATCGGCATCGCCATGCGGACCGACCCGATTGAGCCAGACAAGATAGTCCCGGCAATCAAGCGGTTATACGCGGCGGCTAATCTGCCTGCGCCGCGCGTGGTAATCGTGCCGTCTCCTCGCGTCATGGCGGCTGCCTACGGCGCGGCTGCTGCTATCTGGCACTCGCGCAAAGCCGCTGCGACCTACGCTGCGACCTACGCTGCGACCGACGATGCGACCCGCGCTGCGACCCGCGCTGCGACCCGCGCTGCGACCGACGCTGCGACCTACGATGCGACCAGCGCTGCGACCCGCGCTGCGACCGACGATGCGACCAGCGCTGCGACCCGCGCTGCGACCGACGACTCTATGCTTGTTTGCCTCCAAATAGCAGGTGCTTTTGGCGTGGCTTGCGCGCGGAATTGGGGACGGTCATATCAGGGCGGCAACATGTGGGCCGCTTTCCCGGCCTATGCCGCTGCTATGCGCGACGTCCTCGACCTTCGATTGCCTAACTTCGAAAAGTACCAAGCATGGGAAGACTGCGCGCGACATGGCGGCTTTCGCGTGATACATCCCGAATTTTGCATTGTGTCTGATTTCCCGGAAATCCTGCGCGTTGACGACCGGAACCGCCCGCACAGCGAAACCGGCCCGTCGCACCGTTGGCGGGACGGGTGGGAACTGTATCACTGGCACGGTGTCAAAATCCCCGGAGAGTGGATCACCGATAAGGCGGCGCTTACGCCGCAGATCGCTCTGACATGGGAAAACATCGAGCAGCGCCGCGCCGCGATGGAAATCATCGGGTGGGCGCGAATTCTGCGCGAATTGAAGGCCAAGGTGATCCACGACAGCTCGGACCCGGAAACCGGGACGCTGGTCGAGGTTGATCTTCCGGGCAATGAGATACAGCGCGCGGTCAAGGCCCGCTTCCTGCACGTCCTTTGCGGCACCAAGCGCGAATTTGCCCTCGGTGTGCCGCCTGACACGAAAACCGCAGAGGCCGCACAGGCGTGGCTTTTCGGTGAGACTGCCTACACGAAACCTGAAATCCGCACATAGGAGCGCGATATGAAAACGTTTGAGAAAGTTGCAGCCCAAGGCGAAATCAAGATCATCCGTCTGCCCGATGATGCCGATATGACTGGCGCGACGCTGGCCACCGAAAACCCTGACTATCACATTGTCGGCCACTCCGAGACCGGCCATCACCACGTCATTGACCGCAACTGCGCGTCCGTGACCGTTCTGCCGAAGCCGCCCGCCGGGATGCAGATTTTGCGGCTGATCGTGGAAAAGCCCACGGCGCTGCGCCACCTGCGCGGACACGACACGCATGAGCCGATTGCACTGTCACCAGGCAACTATGAAATCCGCATCGGGCGCGAATACGACCCCTATGCAGAATTGGCGCGGAGGGTCGCAGATTGAATGCGTTCGCATCCGCCCTTCTCTGCCTCACCACCCA
>OFQZ01000061.1_pt1 | contig 39840 bp, 44 predicted proteins | sample 1543011 | NCBI WGS metagenome assembly OFQZ01 (sample SAMN07774216, study PRJEB24372) | wastewater metagenome | isolation source: Exp Tend NO 0WW | collected 2016-02 | reverse complement strand
CTTTCTGTAATTAGGTGATTCTTATTACAGTCTACAGGGGCCTATCTTTTTGTTGCAGAGGTATTGAGTGTATACGTCCCTCCGTGTATTCATACCTCTGTTGGTGTGGCCAAGAAAACATTTCTGATAGATGGCAAGGCAACTCTACAAATTGCTCGAAATCGAGCTTCGGCAAGGCGCCTATGAGCAACCTACGCTCATAACGCCAGGATTATTACGCTCTAGTTGATCTGCGCTATGTCGAGTAAGCTGGCGCGACGATCATAACCACTTTTCAGACAAAACGCTCGCCGAAAGTCACTTGCACCTTCCACTTCCTGGTAAGCGTTTGCATCAAAAATCAACCAAACATCGAGCGGATAGTGTGGTCGATCCGCAACGCGTGGCATAACGGTGTGATACAGTTTGAAAAAAGCGTCTGTGGAATGGTACTCAACATAGGGACAAAACTCCATGCCCAGGATATCAAACGACCGATGTTCGCGAGTGTCGATCGGTATTCCACCCGTCTCACGCATTTTTTTGACAAAAGATGCCCTACTGCCCTCATCCACAAACTGTCTTGACTGTAAACCACAGACAATAATGTCTTGATACATAAAGCGGTGCAAAAACACTACGTCGATATAGCGCGATATTTCATAGGTTTTGGTACGATCTCTCCCTAAGCCTACAAAAGGATTTTCACTAAAGTCATAGCTATACGCCGGAATCGTAAGGTGAATAATTCCGTCGCTATCCTCGCTTAAGCTCTCACGGAGCTTTACCAGTTGTGTTTTGATATCACTATCGCGTCCGTTATCGACTCGCTCGTGGTCTAAAAAGACTTCGGCCTCTTGCCTCAGGTCGACCTCGGCACCAGATTCATCATACTCAAAATCTTTGTGAGACTCGTTTTCGAAATGAGGTTGATAGCGCTCGTACATGGATATAGTTTATAATACCGCACCGACTAACTTGGCGCGAGAAATGGACACGTGAATAGACGTAGCGATGCTACTATTCAGTTACGCCGAGTTCGATACGTTTGAACTGACTAATGCGGATGTTTTCACCCGACAAAGCAATTTGTTCTTTTACTCGCTCGCCAACTGTCTTGGTGTCATCGAGTACAAATGCCTGCTCGCCGAGAACTTGCTCCGCAAAATGTTTTTTGAGCTGCCCATCGACGATCTGCTCACGCATGGCCTCGGGTTTGCTTTTGAGACTCTCGCTCTCAAGCAATTCACGTTTCTTGGCCTCAAGTACATCACCTGGAATATCTTCCATCGTGGCATACGTCGGATTCATAGCGGCGATTTGCATAGCAATCTGGTGAGCAAACTCTTTGAACTCGGGAAGGCGGGCCACAAAATCGGTTTCACAATTCACCTCTACGATAACGCCGATTCGTCCAGAATGGACATAGCTCTCGATCAAGCCTTCTCGCGTCTCACGATCACCTTTTTTCTCAGCCTTGGTCAGGCCTTTTTTGCGCATCGCCTCCAGCGCTTTGTCGAAATTGCCATCCGCCTCAACAAGCGCTTGCTTGGCATCAGTGAGACCAACTCCCGTCAATTCTTTGAGCTTTTTGATATCCTCAATCGTTACAGACATACTATGCTGCCTCTTTCTTGGCAACGCCAGCCTCTCGTACTGCCGCGACAAAATAATCAAGCAATAGTTGCGTACCTTTTATCGCATCGTCGTTACCAGGAATGGCATACGATACAGCACTCGGATCAGCATTGGTATCAACCACGCCAACGACGGGAATATGCAGGTTATTTGCTTCACGAATTGCATTCGCATCAACAAGTGTATCTATCACGATAACTGCGCCAGGTTTTCCACTAAGCTCTTTGATGCCGCTATACTTCACATTCAGAGAATCAATCTCTTCTTGGTATCGCTGAACCTCAAGTTTGTTGTAGCGTTTTTCGAGATCGCCATTTAGCATCCGGCGTTCGAGATCACGTAGTTTCTTTATCTGGGCGTTTGTCGTCGTGACATTGGTCAGCATGCCGCCAACCCAGCGTTCAGTAACGTATGGCTGACCACACGACTCAGCAGCAGCTTTTACCGCTTCCTTTGCTTGTTTTTTTGTCCCTACAAAGAGGACTGGCTTACCACTTGCGACAACTTTTGTGATGAATGGCAGCGCTTTTTCAAGCGCATCGACAGTTTTTGTCAGGTCAATGATATGACTGTCTTGCCGTTTGCTATGGATGTATGGCGCCATCTTTGGGTGCCAACGACTCGTTTTGTGTCCGAAATGAACACCGGCTTCGAGCAAAGCCTTGATATCAACCTCTACGGCCATGATATCCTTACTCCCTTCACTCTACACACCTATACTCAGGATATCCGTGCAGAGTTGTTTCGTTAAACTAATATACCCTCTCAGGGTATCAGATACGATTTCTTTTGTCTACCCCTTATGGCGATCGGCGTCTCGCTGCCTGGATAACAAAGAGATATTGGATCATGTCAGTCAGGACCTCGCATCCATAGGCATCATAGCGAAGCGGCGTGAGCGCACTCAGCACACCCTCTTTGTCCGATGAGACACCGTGACTGACTACTGTCTTATCTTCCATCATATCCGCGTGCATTGTCTCAGTGATTTCTTCTCCTGTTTCTTGATCCTTCTCCATCACATTGATGCGAAGCTTTTGTTGACTCGGGGAAACAACCTGGAGACGACCTCCATCATCACGCGTCAACGTATCGAAGCCATCAGTTGGACGTCCTTGCCGATACTCGTAGAGAACTTGCGCTAATAGTTGAGCGAGAAGCTCATACTCCTCGCGGTAATCGATCGGTCGTTCGATTACGCCGATAATAGGCTTCACATCACCAGGGATCTCACTCATGCTGCTCTCCTGTCATGTACTACTTCATCGATATGTTCACACACTATTCCTTCATCAGCAAAACGATTTGGATCGAAGGTATACCGCGTCATTACTGACCTATCCTCACCAGTACCATTATGGTGATCGTCATCAATATAACGTATCCTGCCATTGCCCCATAGAAGATGCATTGGTGCACGGCTTCCATAGACGAGCACCCTATTTTGGTTACCAATCGTAGTATCTATTGCAGCTTGTGCGACACTCCTAGCGCGAGTGCTACCCACACCTCTATCGACCTCTTGATCGGTACTGCATGCACTAAAGAATATCTCAACTGCTCCAGATGCCTCACTGGAGTCATCAATACCTCGACCTGGTTGCATAAACCCATCACTCAATAATTGATCCACTATATCTCCCACAAAAACATCACGCCTTGTTCGCACTGCCCGCCGCTCACTTACGATTCGATACCGACTTTTTCCACGATTACCCTCTATTGAGCCCGGCGAGCCATGACTGTCAAATACCACGGTACTTGGGTGAAGGCCTCTTTCTACGAGTTGTTTCTTGCGCGCTTTTACTGTTTCAGCCCCAGGCATCTCAAAAAATAGAACTCTTCCCGAAGTTTTACGGTATGCCCTCACTGAGTCAACGATAACGCTCTTTGTGTCACCTCTTGCATCAAAGAACACGACCGTCAGATCACCCCTTCTCAGTTCCTCGAGTATCATTTCATCGCCATCGAGTATGCCGCGCATGATGCGTAAATCTTCTGGGCGATAGATCTCAGGAGTTTCCAGAGTAAACGCCTCATCGAGTCGCTTAAAGTCATCGATACCTACCGCTTCGACACATGCCGCGATGCCATAGATATCATCGGCTATCCGGTCACCCTCAAACGCCGTTGGTAACTCCGACCCGTTAGGCATGAGGTGAGTATGGCGGAAGCGCGCATTTGCAATATAAGCGTCAACGATATGTATAGGAAGGCCAAGCTGCTCACCCATCAACCAATAAACACGATTAACGACCCTCTGATTGAAATCAGCGATTGCTTCATACGAGGTACCCTCGGGATGAGACGGGATACGTGCCAGTTCAAAATCGCGCTCATTTGACTCCATCGCAGCAAATAGCCTCATATACTCAGGGTACGTCAATGCGTCAACTGTCGAGATATCTTCATCCTGACACTTGTCGAGAATACGCAAAAGCTGCGCTGCATGACTGCCATCCAGCGGAATACTATTCAGTAATGCAGCTATAGGGTTTGCCTTGTTGTCAGAATCGGCCGTATATATCTCCTGCAACAGCTCGGAAGGGATTGCCTCTACAATGCTCAGAAGCTGTGTTGCTTCACCTTGATTTTCCCCAGAAAAGGCAACCTCACACCTCCGGATCGCATCGATAAGCCCGGATGCTGCTTCAATCGAGTATCCTCCCTGTATGACATATTGCACAAACTCCTCATCGACATACTCGGCGTCTCGATATGGACTAAGGTCTTCTCCTGTCCCGAGCATTACTTCCAAGCGACGTATCAAATGGTGCATGTTTTCTTCGCCCGAAGGGTCACTATCATCAAATTGCACCGTCTCATTCAGATCATGGTATCCGCGCACACCAGCAACAATCGCATCCATCTGCGTCGCTGCGTCGTGTGTTCCAATCTCCTGCTCTACCGGCATGTTTATGTTTACTTTCTCTTCCTCTCCATCATAGCATACTTGTTGTGCTTTGGTACAGAGGCGCACCCTTTGACACGGGGAGACTTTTCTGCTACGATGGTACGGATATGAAAAGCAGTATTCACCCACAAGATTATCGCCTGGTCGTATTTAGCGACGAACAAGCAGGCTTTAGCTTTCTCACCCGTTCGACTGCTCAGAGTTCTGAGACGATCAAATGGGAAGATGGCAACGAGTATCCTCTTATAAAAGTCCATGTATCGTCTGCCTCTCATCCATTCTTTACTGGTGAGGAGAAGATCATCGATACCGAAGGCCGCGTCGACCGATTTGAAGCTCGCCGAAAGGCTGCCGAGGAATTGCGTCATCAAATGGCCGCCAAAGCCAAGAAGCAAAACGCTCGCAAAGCCCAAAAAACTGAAAAATAACAATATAATACTAGGGAGATTGTGCTCCAGCACAATCTCTTTTTGTATAATGAGATAAGACATGCCCACTATCAACCTCAATTTGGCCGACCTAAAAGCTGAGAAACAGTCTCTTGCTAATTTTCTGGCGCAACCAAATGCCTATGCCGATCCAGAGTATACTGCCAAAAACAAACGGTTTAGCGAACTTGATGCTATCATCGCAAAAGCAAGTGAGCGCGAGCATCTCACAAGAAATCTTCTCGAGGCAAAGGAGCTCTCTCAAGGATCGGACGAATTAGCCGACTTAGCAAAATCTGAAGTTCTTGAAATCGAGCACAATCTCGAAGTCATCGAAAACGACTTATTTATCATGCTGACGCCAAAAGACCCAAACGATGAAAAAAATATCATCGTCGAGATTCGCGCTGGTGCCGGTGGTGACGAGGCAAGCCTGTTTGCTGCAGAACTCTACCGGATGTACCTGCGTTGGTGCGAAACCCATGGCTACAAAACTGAGCTCATGAGCGAGAGTGCTAACGAGTCCGGTGGTTACAAGGAGGTGATTGTTATGATTAAGGGTGATGCTCCCTATGCAAAGCTCAAGTTCGAGGGTGGTGTCCACCGTGTTCAGCGAGTACCGGTTACCGAGAGCCAGGGTCGTATCCATACCAGCACGGTCACTGTTGCTGTCCTCCCCGAAGCAGAAGAAGCTGATGTCGAGATTGGTTCCAACGATCTTCGTATTGATGTATTTAGAAGTGGCGGCCATGGGGGCCAAAGCGTCAATACTACCGACAGCGCCGTGCGCATCACGCACTTACCTACGGGAATGGTCGTCACTAATCAAGATGAGAAATCACAAATTAAAAATAAAGAAAAGGCCATGAGTGTTCTTCGTAGTCGCCTCCTCCAAATTAAAATAGATGAGGAACAGGCAAAATTGACTGCCGAGCGTCGCAGCCTCGTCGGTACGGGCGACCGAAGCGAAAAGATTCGTACCTACAACTTCCCACAGGACCGTATCACCGACCATCGAATCGGCTACAGCCGGAGTAATATCACTGGCGCCATGAATGGCGACATCGATGATCTCATTGAGCATCTGCAAGCATACGAACGTGAGTTGTTAGCTGCACAAGCTAATAGTTAAGGGTTAAAAAACGGGCTACTCCGTGACGATAGCCCGTTTTTATTCGTACTTTCCGCGTCTCTTAGTTGACGAGTGTTTCTTTGACGCGCCTCGACTGAACAAAGTAGAGGATCATCAATCCACCAAAGACGATTGTGCCAACAATGCTGCCCATGAGAGTAGCAATGTTCGAGCTGCTACCACCCGTGCCGGCAGCAAACGAAACAATTGCATTAATAACACTGTAGAGCACCGCCACGCCGATATAAGCCATGGCTGCAAGTTTACCAAGCTTTTTTTGCATTGAGATAAAGACCACGGCTCCAAGAGCGGTGATTGCCAAAAAAGGTGCGAAGATCGCCATCACTACAGCACTGGGTGAATCAAGGTTTGTGAGTGCTGCAAAGAACAAAGTGACATACCCTACTCCTGCTAAGCCGAGGATAATTACCCAAAACAGTAGCCAGCCACCGATACCTTTGAGTGATTGACTTGCGACAATATACTGCACGGGAGCTCCTTGAGACTGGGCAAAATAAGGATTTACTGGTTGTTGCATTGGTGGTTGCTCTACTACTGGCGGCTGAGCAGGAGCATGGTCTCCTTGATGATGCGGTTGATCTTGTGACATAGATGTAGTCTCCTTTATTGGTGATCGATTAACTACTAAGAGTGTAATACATGAGCGCCATAGTGTCTAGTGATTCGTGCTACAATCAAGGTGTTATGACCTTCGTCCTTAACGAGCATACTACGATCAATCATTGGCTTCGAGATGCAGCCGAGCAACTTGCCGCTATCGGTATCATAAGCGCCTTGCTCGATGCCGAGATCATTCTTTCGCATACTCTCCGAAAGTCCCGAACTTTTTTGCACGCCCATGCACATGATCTCCTCTCTTTGAGAGAGCTCGATATCGCCAACGCACGCCTCGATCTTCGGCTCGACCGCACGCCGATTGCCTACATTATTGGCCATAAGGAGTTTTACGGAAGACTGTTTAAAGTAACGCCCGCGACATTGATTCCGCGACCCGAATCCGAGACAATCATTCAGTTATTAGGAGAATACGTCACTACCAACCCCGCCAAGCTCATCGATATTGGCACCGGAAGTGGCTGCCTCGGTATTACTGCCTGTCTTGAGTACCCACATCTTGAGGTGACACTCAGTGACAATAGTCATCATGCCTTACGCATTGCCGAAGAAAACGCTCGTCTCCTCGGCGCGAACGTTACGTGCGTACGTTCCGACCTGCTACAATCAGTTGATTCAACGAACTACCGGTACGTCATTGCCAATCTCCCTTATGTTGATCGCTCTTGGCAGTGCTCTCCCGAAACTGATGCAGAACCACCAGAAGCTCTCTTTGCCGATGAAGGCGGGTTGGCATTGATATACGAACTATTTGATCAACTTCCCAGAGTAACACAGGTGGGATCGATCCTTATTCTCGAAGCTGATCCGCGCCAACACCCTCAGATCATTGCTCGCGCAGTTTCACGCAACTTTGACCATCTCAAAACCGATGGATTTTGTCTCGCCTTTCGGCGTGCACGGTGACTATACTGACTTTATGGCACTTACATCGTTATAAAATATCACCAAAACTACCGTGATACTGAGCGCAAGCAGCGTGGGCATCAGGATGTCGCGTGTTTTGACGACGCCGTGTCGATGGTAACTTGCATAGGCACGTTCTGCAACAAAACAGTAGAGAGTCGTCAGTATTGCAAGTTGGGATAATTTTATTTGTCCAAATCCAGGAAGCGTATAAGCAAATAGCCAGTGATATCCTAGCCATCCCAGTTCGGCAAACATGAGCCCGGCAATAAGACTATAGAGCACCGTCATGTTCTCTTCATAACTACCCAATACGTGACGTGCCGACGAATAGCCTATCAGCCACATACCAGCGACAAATACGGTCGAGTGTGGGGCATAGGCAACGAGCGAAAGAGCCGTGACTCCAAAAAAGACGGCTGCTGCTGCCTGGATTGCAACGTATAATTTACTCGAGCGAGGCTTAATAAAAAGTAGCCACACGCTGTAGATAACTGCCAACGCAGCCTGGAGTGGTACGATACCCGATGCAGCATACATCAGGGTGACAACCGCTAACCCGACAATAATGTCGACGAGATTGGCGACGAGATTGGCAAACCAAAATCTCGGACGGACAGCGAGAGCGCGCCATTTGCTTATCAACACCAAAAGATATGCCAGCCAAGTCGATTGAACGGAAAGAACCACAACAAACAGCGACACTGCCAGACCAATATTGAGAGTAACATAGAGGATTTCACTAACCCGTGAACGCCGTTTGTGTGACTTGAGCAAATCCATATGTGAAGCTTATTATATCACGAACCTACGGAGTAGCTGACTTAGCGGGAGGTGCCAAAATGATGATAAAGTCTATGCCTTCATTGACCGTCACTGGAGGCGCGGTTGTGACTGGTGTTACTCCGTAGAGCTCAGTTAATTTTTTGGCAGTTGCGGGCTTTTTATCGGTTAGTTGATAAATGACATTTGCCGAATAGTCTCCCGACGGCGCATTCCCTGCCGTCGCGTCTATCCCTATGTCTGCTAGAGTATCGACTTGTTTCTGAGCAGCACCTGTCACTCCTGACCCATTAAGAACCGTCACTTGCGCGCCTTCAGCAAGTAGTGGATCGGTGCTCAACTTTTTCTTGAGAAACGCTTGTATTTTTGAGAAATTATATAAGCCCGCTCTCGGCTGGCCGGAAGGATCGACTAATTGATTATCGATAAGACTGATGCTTTGAACACTTGATGATGGGATGTCCTTTGCAAGGGACGTTAGTGTTCTAACCTCGCTTGTATCAAAGTTGGTACGCAAATTTTTTCCAATTGCGTCGATAATACCCATGACTTTTCCAATGTCAGTCAGAGTGCCACTACTCATGGCCTTCTCTTTGATTGCAACAATAATTTTTTGCTGATTTTTCTCACGATCAAAGTTCGACATCTCAAAACCATAATTTTCGACATCACCACGTGCCTGTGCAAGATAGAGAGCGTGTTCAGCATCGAGCGTCACCGGACCATTTGGATAATCAATAAAATGGCCGTTGGGCGGGCAATTTTTCTTCATCGTCGCCAAGCTCGCATAGGCGTTACCACCTCTACATTTCCAGTCGAAGTTTGCATCCATCTGCCCACGTGGATCGCGGCTCTCAATCGTCACAGTAATACCACCAAGCGCTCCCACCAAATCACGCATCACGCTGTAGTTAACGTGCACACTGTACTGAATATCCAACCCAACGATATCGCCAAAGAACTTACGCGCCTCATTCTGACGCTCGGTCTCGGCGGAATCTGAACTGAAATCATCATTTGAACAAGCAAAGAATGCGTTTATTTTACCCGCATTGTTACCCGTTCCGACGCACGAACGTCCATATCGTACCTCCATGTCCCTAGGGATACTGATCATATAAGCGTTCTTATTTTTTTGATCAATGCTGAGAATCATGATTGAATCTGTCAGAGTTGCGCCTTGATGCCCCGGATCATCTTCAGACGTACCGACAATCAATATGTTACTACGTCCATTAGCATCCTGTTTTAGTTCTCTCTGTTGCAATATACCGAAAAAATCTCCTTTAAATACTGCATGACCTGCGAGGAGCACTTTGACACCAAACCAGCCGGCAAATACCACCATCGAGGTGATAACAGCAATCACCAACCACTTGACAAGCTTGCGCCGAGAAGATACCGGCCGCTTAGCGGTCCGTCGTCGAAAACGCTTATGCCTTTTTTCTGCAATCTCAACTGCCGATGATTCATCGATTTGCCTGAGAGATTCGTCAACATCCGCGCGACTCAATGCTTGGCCGCTCGCAGACAATACTGGCGCGCTCTTAGTTTCCGCCCGCTTCAGGCCGGATGCTTCGCTGACCGGTGCTGGCAAAACTGGGGTATACCCATGATGATACTCGCCCATTGTCCCAGGCGAGCGTCGTGGAATAAAGCCGTCAACAGAAGGTTTTTTGACCATAAACTCCCTCTACTATAGCGGATTGAGAGGTAAAAAGAAATAAAACTGTCTATGTTTTGAGGTTATATTTACCCCCCTATGTTGTATAGTAAGGAGTTGATGGAAGCCAATTATCTTACACGACACCCCCGAATCAAAGATGCATTTCAATTTGGTATATTTATCCTTCTCGTTGCCATTGGTACCATTCTTATCAATGCCTTTGTCTTCCGAAGTTTCAGCGTCTTAGGACCAAGCATGGAATCAACGATGTATACAGGCGACAGGTTGATTGTCAATCGCATCCCTGTTACGATGGCCCAGCTAAAGAACCAGCCCTACACACCAGAGCGAGGACAAATTATTGTGTTCAAAAATCCTCGTTATGTCGCGGGTGAGCCAGACGAGTATATTGTAAAGCGCGTCATCGCTTTTGCAGGAGAGCGCGTTACCGTTAAGGATGGTGTGGTTACTGTCTATAATGCCGCTCACACTGACGGCTTTCGCCCCGATGATGCAACAAAGGGACCGGGATCCCCCACGAGTGGTGAGGTCGATATGACTGTACCGGATGGGACGCTATTTGTCTGTGGTGATCATCGCCAAGGTAATTATTCTTACGATTCACGTAGTGGGCTAGGAACAATTCCTCTCTTTGATGTCATCGGGCCAGTTTCGGCACGAATTTGGCCTCTGACTTCTATTACGTTTTACTAGTGACTAGAGCTATCCAATAATTCAGTAAGGCGCTTAAACTCATTATGATTTTTGAACGCTATGGTTATTGAACCCGCTCCCCTTGGCGTCGCTTTTATCTTCACCGGCACCTTAAATCGCTTCTGCAACCGAGAGGCCGCAGCATCAAGTGCTGCTACTGTTTCAGCTCCTGAAGCTACTGGGCCGGAAATCACTTTATTGCGGCTCGATTTCAGTCGGGCAATGTACTGTTCGGTCGTACGAGCACTCCAATCTTCGGCAATCATCCGCGGCAAGATACTTTCGATTGTGGCTTCATCGAGATTAACGAGAGGTCTTGCCCTGCCTTCGCTCAAACGTCCATCGGCGAGCGCGTCGCGTACCATTGCAGGCAGCCGCAACAATCGAAGCGTATTGCTAATCGTACTCACCGACTTGCCTCCCACACGCTCTCCGATTTGGTCTAACGTCAAATTAAATTGATCGCGCAATTTCAAGTAAGCTGTCGCAGTCTCGAGCGGATTAAGATCACTGCGCTGTAGATTTTCAATCAGCGACAGCTCCAATTTGTGTTGGTTGGAGAGTGTCCGGACCAACGCCGGTATCTTAGTAAGACCAGCTAGTTTTGCTGCTCGAAATCGTCGCTCTCCGGCAACAATCATATAATTGCCCTGATGGGGCCTTACGACGATCGGCTGCAGTACGCCGTGATCACGAATTGAGGTAGTGAGTTCACTCAGTAACAATTCATCAAATGTTCGCCGTGGCTGATCAGGGTCGGGCGCAATTTCCCCGAGCCGTATGTAACGAAGATCACTGACTCTGTCATCTTGATCGGCGGTAGGATCAAACGACTCATCAAAAAATTCCGTGGGGATGAGAGAGTTAAAACTTCTCCCTAACCCCGTTTTTTTAGCTGACACGTTCAATCACCTCCTTTGTCACTGCTTTGTAGGCGCGAGCTCCTTTACTAAATCGATCATAGGACCCGATCGCAACTCCATGACTTGGGGCTTCAGCGAGTCGCACGTTGCGCGGAATAACAGTTTTGAAGACTTTCCCTGGAAAATGCTTCGTAATCTCGGCAAGTACCTGTGTTGACAATGACGTTCGACTATCTACCATTGTCGGCAATACACCTAGTAGGTCGAGCGTTGGGTTCATACTTTTACGCACAAGTTTCATCGTCTCAAGCAGCTGGCTTAGTCCCTCGAGTGCATAAAATTCAGCCTGTACCGGCAAAAGTACATAGCGTGCGGCGATCAACCCATTAACCGTCAACAAACTAAGGCTGGGAGGGCTATCAATGATAATGAAATCATAGGCTGGACCGTTTTCAATAGCATTTTTTAGCCGACTAAAGCGACGATTGGCCTGCGCCAATTCAACTTCTGCATTTGCTAACTCGGGGGTAGAGGGTGCCAAAAATAACCGTGCCTGCTCAGTGGGTACAATGACATCAGCTAACTTCTTTGTCTCTAAGATGACGTCGTTCATTGTCCCCGTCAGCGATTGCTTATCAATACCAAGACCGCTGGTTGCATTTCCCTGCGGGTCAAAGTCAATCAAGAGCGTCGACTTGCCCATTTTTGCAAGATAATACGCCGTATTGATAGCAGTTGTTGTTTTACCAACCCCACCTTTTTGATTCGTCACCGAAATCACCGTTACCACGCTGTGCGTTTTCCCTCTCTTTCGCTAGTACGATTATACCATGACGCCTGGTCAAAAATAAGCGCATTGTCACCAGCAAATCACCACGGTATAGTAATACTCAATGCGTAGCGCAAAACAAAGGCTGTCTTTACTCTGGTCAAGTCATCCTTGGGTCGTGCTTATTGTTGCCATGGCCTGTTTTTTAGTGGCAGTAACAGTACTTGGCACATGGTCAAGGGGTGACTATCTCCGCCGTTACCCCACTCATGACTACCGACTGGCCGCATTTTCCCCACCGCTCAACAATATCTTGTACTATGACAGCGAACATTACTACAATATCGCTACGTCTGGCTACGACGCCAGCACACCCACAAGTCCTGCGCGAGCACGTATTGCCTTTTTTCCCTTTTATCCAATGATCACGCACGGTCTTAGCGTTATAAGTGGCATACCAATTGATTGGTCTCTCCTCATTATTGACTGGATAAGTGCTCTCGCGCTAGTCGTTGTATTGTACTACTGGGCAATTGCCGAACTTCGACATGCCCGCATTCGTGACAGTGCCGCCCCCAAGTTTATGCTTATGGGGTTAGTGCTTTTCCCTACATCATTTTTCCTTGCAACTGGCTATACTGAGAGTTTATTCATGCTGCTCATTGCAGGGAGCCTGCTTTCGTATAGGCAACATCGCTACGCTCTCGCGGGACTTCTCGCGGCACTGGCAACCGCAACCCGCGTCCAGGGTATCTGTCTTGTTATTTTCTTTTTCCTTGAGCTTATCAGTGTCCGACGTCGGCGTATTGTCTTGCGTCAACCTATTGAATACCGCAAACTCATTCCGCTCATTATGGCACCACTCGGAATGCTCGCCTTTATGGTATTTCAGTTCATCACACGCGGCGATGCCCTCGCCTTCATTCATGCTCAAACCATCTGGGGCAAGTTTTCATCCAACTATATTTCAAACATGTTCCTTCATTCAGATATTCGCGACGTCTGGTACCTTGCCGTCTATGGCTTTCTCTGTATAACAACCTACAAAACACTTGGCTGGCACTGGCTGTTATATTGCCTTGCACCGTTTGTTCTCACTCTAAGCGCTGGCTCCATGATGAGCATCAATCGCTACATTCTCTCTATTTTCCCGCTATTTCTCGGTCTTGCACTTTTTCGCCACCGTATACCCAGACCATTACTTGTTGGTATCGGTGCTTCTTCATTTCTGTTGCTTGTCACCAACATTATCTTTTTCTATATCGGTGCATGGGTAGGATAAAAAACGACCTCCTTTTCGGAGGCCGCTATTTCTTATTTTATTGAGAGTATCTCAATCTTAGTATACTTTTGACGGTGTCCCGTCTGGGTATTCACGCGCTTTTTGCTCTTGTAGCGGATAATGCGGAGTTTCTCGCCGCCAACTTTTGGCTCAACGACCTTTGCTTTTACTTTCACTCCCTTGACGAGCGGCGTGCCAATTGTTGTTTTGTCGCCATCAATCACGAGAAGTACGTCGAGATCGAGCTCTTTTGTGCCTTCAGGGAGGAGGTCCACCATGAGGGTCTCTTTTTCGCTGACAATATACTGCTTGCCAGCGATCTTCACGACTGCTTTCATGTAATTTCCTTTTTGATTACTAACTCAGATAATGATTGTAACAGATACGAGATTGTTTTTCAAGAGTCACCCATAACAATACGGTTCGCTGCCAGCCAACTCTCAACTGTTCCGCAATCCAAATAGGTGCCCTCGATCTCAACAGCTCGCAATTTGCCCCCATTGACGATATATTCGTTCACGACGTCAGTGATGTAGTATTCGCCGGATTGCTCGGTTTTTGCATAGTCATAAATCATCCTCATTGCTTCATATGACAATACGTACTGACTGATGTTTATGAGCCTACTTGGTTCGCTACCAGGCGTCGGCTTCTCAACTATACCCTTACAGAGTGTTCCGTCCAGTGCCAGCACGCCGTAGCGGCTAATATCGCCCCCCTCAACCCTGGCACCATAGACCGCACCGTCGACCCCCTCTGCCGCGTCGATAAGCCGTTTTACAGCAGATGTTCCTCCGGGGTTATAGATGAAATCATCACCGCCCACAATAACGACCGATTCTCCTTCGGCGAGCTCACAAAATACAAGGCTCGGAGGAATCGCCGTCCCATACTTCCCATAGCTCGACTGAACCACATAGTGCAGACTTACTTGAGGGGGTCGCACCATGTCAAGCAAATCGGTCTTGCCAGTTCTTTTTAGATAGTCGTTAAGATCGATATTTGAACGATAGTAGTCCCTTACCTGTTCACTATGCTCATTCACTACAAAATAGATATCGGTAATACCAGCCTCTATACAGTCCTGGACGATAAAATCGACTACCGGCCGATTACCGACGGGCAGCATACATTTTTCGATTGACTTTGTGATAGGCAAACGACGCGTGCCCCATCCCGCAACGGGGATAATTGCTTTTGTAACCATACCTTTAGTATGCGCTAATCCTGAGTAAAATCAAACCATGTGGGATCTTTTTTGAGGTCCTGCTCAACACCGCTCCAAAACGTATCGAGATCACTGGCATCCAAATCTCTCTCGAGCTGCCACGCCTCATTATTTTCATGCTCGTGTTCAATATCTTGTATAAGCTCATCCGTATCGGGCTCAACCGGTGACAACCTCAAGCTTGGCGTTGCAGCAGATGGTGAGAAGAATGGATTGTGTGAGTGGTGGATTTTTAACATATAACGGTGTTTATTAGAGTTGCCTATACCCATTATAAGCATAAAAGCTATATAAAGTCAAGAGCTAACACATCTCCAGCTCTTTAAAGCTGCTTCAAAAGTGCTCTTACCCTCCCCTCATTGACACCATTTACAAGGTTTGTAAATCCATACTGCCGTAATATCATGCTGCACGTGTTGCTCCGCTGGCCACTACGACAGTACAAAATGATCTGCTGATCTTTTGGTACATCGCACAGCTTTTCTGGCACCCCGCCTTGCATAAACTCGCTCGGCGAGATATTGATCGATCCTTCGACATGACTAGCCGCGTATTCAAACGGTTCTCGCGTATCGATAATGAGTGGTTCCATCTATTATTCCCTTGCTTTTTCAAGTTGTATTGTAAGGCTTACCCCCTCAATTTTGACACCAGACTTGTATGCGAAACTACCCGACGTACCCATTTCATCAACCTGAAGGACTTCCTGTGCTATCGTATCTCGAAATTCATATATCGCTTTGTTGAGCTCAGAATTGTCTGTTGCGAACGAGAGCTTGATGCGATCATCAACATTGAGTCCTGCATCTTTGCGGGCAGCTTGGACGTAACGGATGACTTCACGCATCAGGCCTTCGCGCTTCAATTCTGGGGTGATCGTCTCGTCGATTTTCACCGCATCACCAGTTTTTACCTCTTTGACATTTACCTCATCGGTGAGTATGCTGGCAAAATCGACATGTTCACCAAGTGACGGTACCGTCACGCTCGCGAGTGGTTGGCGAACTTTCAGCCCAGCCTTGGCGCGCAAACTCAGTGCTTCGTTGACATAGCCGCGCACCGTCTCCATGTCGTTCATGACGAGCTCGTCGACACGACCAGCCGGCAGCCAATCTTTGAGATGGATTGATTCATCGTCACCCGTCAAATTGTGATACAGCTCCTCGGCGAGAAACGGCGTAAACGGTGCGAGCACATAGGCCAGGTGCACGAGCATATAGTGCAAGGTCCGATAGGCATCGTTTTTGTCGCCATCGTCTTCGCTCTTCCAGAAACGTCGTCGGCTGCGGCGCACATACCAGTTGCTGGCATCGTCGATGAAGGGTAAAATTGGGCTCATTGCGTCGGGCAAATTATACCCATCCATCTGTTTTTCGACTTCCGTAACGAGCTGATGCAGCCGGCTCACAATCCATATATCGAGTGGGTTTTTGAGTGATTCGAGCGGGTCACTGATCTCACCCTCAAACTCCCAGCCATCTACTTCTGCGTACATAGTGAAGAAGTCATACATATTCCAGATCATGCTGAGCTTGCGCGCCACGTCACCGACTTCTTTGTCCTGAAGTGCGAAATCTTCTCCGCTAAGAAGCGGACTAGATAGCAGCAGGTAACGCAAGGAGTCGGCCGAAAACTTATCCATCAACTCATTGGGGTCAGTGTAATTGCCATAACTTTTGCTCATCTTGCGGCCGTCGTTGCCTGCCACGTTGCCGGTCACGATGACGTTTTTGAAGGCATGTGTACCAAAGAGCGCCACACTGACAGCATGGACATAGTAAAACCAAGCGCGAACTTGACCTATGTATTCGACGATGAAATCTCCTGGGAAATTGGCCTCAAATTTCTCTCGATTTTCAAATGGATAGTGAAACTGCGCAAATGGCATACTACCGCTCTCGAACCAACAATCAATGACTTTGTCGATACGTGTATAGACTTCGCCGTCGATACTAAATGTCACGTCGTCGATCCACGGCCGGTGATAATCCTCTAACTCAACACCCGATAATTCTTTGAGCTCTGCGTAACTACCCACAACCTTCACTTTACCCGACTGGCTCTTCCAGACCGGCATGGCGGTGGCCCAGAAGCGGTCGCGCGACAGATTCCAATCCGGCGCTTGCTCGACAGTCTTCGCAAAGCGGCCATTTTTGACATGTGGCGGAAACCAATTGATCGGACCATTTTCCTCGAGCATCTTCTCGCGCTGGCCGTCGATGTCCATAAACCAACTTGGGTGTGCACGGTACATCAGCTTCGTGCCGCAACGGTGACAGTGCGGGTAGCTGTGACGAATGTAATCGATCTTCCATACCACACCGCGCTCGTGCAGCGTCTTCGCAATCGTCTTGTTGATCGCCCAGACGTTTTCGCCTGTCCAATCGCCTTCGGTGAAAAGACCATTTTCGTCGATGGTATGCACGATCGGGATACCGTTTTCTTTGGCTAGTACAAAGTCTTCTTCACCATAAGCTGGTGCAAGATGGACGATACCCGTACCGTCCTCGTGACTGACATATGGTGCCGCCCAGACTTTGTGCGCGTTCTCGCCACGATCAACAAACAGCGGCTCATATTCAAGCCCAACTAACTCACTGCCTTTAAATTCTCTCGATACTTCATAATCGAGCGGCTGATGCTTTTCGTCTTGCATGACTTTTGCAAGCAGTTCTTTTGCCAATATAAGACGTTCGCCGTTTTGTTCAACTTCAACATAGGTGAGATCCTTATTGACTGCAACCGCGGTATTCGCTGGCAATGTCCAGGGCGTTGTCGTCCACGCGAGCAAATGCGCCTCTTCCTTCTTTCCTCTTCCTTCTTCCCTCTGTTCCGACTTCAGTCGGAACTTCACATACACACTCGGGTCGGTCACGTCCTGATATGCCCCAGCGTCCATGGTGACTTCTGCCTTACTGAGCGGCGTGGCATCGAGTGTACAGTACATGAGCACTTTTTCGCCCTCGTAGATCTTGCCCTTGTCGTAGAGTTCTTTGAATGCCCACCAGACCGATTCCATATAGTCTTTGTCCATGGTTTTGTAGGCGCCTTTGAAATCAACCCAGCGACCGATGCGATCGACCACGTCTTCCCACTCACCACTCGTTTGGACCATGTTGTTGCGACAAGCGATGATGTATTTTTCGAGGCCATAGTCGAAGACTTCTTCGCGGCTGTTGATGCCAAGTTTTTTCTCGGTAAATCGCTCAGCTGGCAGGCCGTGACAATCCCAGCCCCAGACGCGTTCGACGCGGCGGCCTTTCATCGTCCAGTAGCGCGGCACGGCGTCTTTGACGATGCTGCTGAGTAGCGTGCCGTGATGCGGGCTACCCGAAATAAACGGCGGCCCGTCGTAAAAAACATAGCTGTTGTCTTTGCTACGGTTCTCAACCGACTTTTCAAACGTCTTGTTGGCCTTCCACCGCTTGACCCAATCTTTTTCGTACTCAATCGCCCGACGACGAGTATTTGCTTTAAACTTCATCCTGATCATCCCCTTTACGTATCATTTTTACTTCTGGAATCTTGCTATCTAAGAGCGTTTTTGATCCAGGAACCTCTTCAAATCCCCATTTGCGATAAAAGGCCTTGGCGCGTTCATTATAGTTGACAACCCCCAGCTCGATAGGCTTGCGCGGATCAAACCAGTCAATGACTTTTTGCATAAGAGCGGCACCGACACCCTTACCGTGCCAACCCTGCTCAACATAAAGTGACCCGACGTGTTGAGTGCCTTCATCATCAATATATGGCGATGTCATCCCAATCACACCGCCATTCTCATCGAGAGCGACCCATGCCATCGTGTGTGGATTATTGAGTCGTTCAATACGACGCTTTCGAGCTTCATTAGTCGTTTGGCGTTGGTTACGTGACTCAATCCACTCGCGGGTCACACCTTCGCTCTCATTAACATAGGTGTCAAGCCATGATTGTAATCTCATGGCGTTAGCCTCGTCACTGAGCTCAAGTGTCAGCGGCGAAACGTTGAAATGCGGTGCCTGCTGTTTTTCCATTACTTCTCCCATATAAAAATCCCTTCTTCGCTACTGGATCCCACATCTCGCGGGAGGTACCATCCAGTTTCAAAAAAAGAGACTTTTTTGCACTTCATTCGTTCGCTTTATCGCAGCGTTCGCGGCGGGTTCTACTCTCTATGATTTCTTCCCGCAACTCGTGGCTGATAACCACTCAAACGTCTTGCCACTAGTATACAATAGCAGGCGCAAAATAAAAACATGGCCGTTTTTCGACCATGTTTTAGTGACGGATATTCTCGGCTTATTACCAAAGCCAAGGATTGTTCTTTGCAGCTGGTGTTTGAAGCCATGTGTCAATCAAACTCCATTTGCGTGGACCAAAGGCAAACACCCATAGCATCGTTGCATAGACGAGATGTTCGTCGACAACAGGGTTATTCGCCAGCGGTAACTCGGCAGCCCACATCATAACGAGAAGTGTTGTGCCCGCAACTGCAGCAACGCGTAGGCCAATCCCAAGAATCAATGCCATGCCGATACCTAGTAACCCAAGCATAAACAACCAATCAACAAAAACATTGCCAGCAAGACTGTGAAAGAAGTCGACAAAAGGACCTTTCGCATTTGCACCAAACTTTAAGAATCCTGTCGTTGGGGATACGCCGTCAAGCCATGCTTGCCCGTGCTTCGTTGCAAAACCAAGTCCCATGGTCTTGTCAAGAAATGCCCACAAAAAGACAAATCCCACCATAACTCGGGCGGCCGCGAGCGCGTACCATGCCTTCTCATAATTTACCGTTTTTTTAGCTTTTGCCATATTACTTGCCCTCCTTAAAGCAAATGGATATACCTCCACTGTACGCTATATGTTGTAAAAAACAAAGCTTTTGCTTAAAAAAGTGTCTTACCGTACTTAACAACGATTGCGCCCACCAATAGAGACACGAGTGTAAAGAGAAATACTTTGTCATAACTTTTTTCAACCCAGCGGTGAGCCCACTTCGATACGCCCGGGGACAGATACAGGTTATTTTCGCGTATATTGTAACGAGTGATAGCAAACCACACAAATAGCGTCGTAGCTGTCACGAGCAGACACCAAGGACAGAGTGCTCCGATCACAAAATAACTCGTCCCAAACAACCAGAGAGCAAATATCAGCCCCAAGCTATAGCAAATCTGTGCGACAAACATAAAGAGTCGAGGAAACTTCACACCTGCGAGTCCCGCTACGGCAACCGTGATCACCACCGGTTCGGCAATCAATCCCAGAAAGCTGTTGGGAAATCCAAACAGGTGTGCCGAGGGGTGAATGCCAACCGCTCCGCAGTTGAGCACCGCGTTGAAATTGCAGCTTAAAACTGCATGACTATTTTTGGCAAGCTCAACTGCTTCTACCGACAACACAAATGCAGCAATGAGACTACCGATCGCACCCACCAGCATACTAAGGAAAATCCATCGATCATCGCGAAGCTTTTTGTCTTCATGCCTAAAATAGTCTCTAATCTTGTGAAACATAGTAACTCACCTCGCTAATCGTTGGAAGCGCTGTTCCGCGCCAGCTATTTTGGACTTGCCCATCATTACTTAGTGCGATAATCGTCGGATATTCGACAATGTCATATGACTGGCAAAAAGTCCCACCCGCTAAATTATCGGGGTCAAGTACCTCGACTTCTTTTCCCGTCTGGCGCTTAAAATCATTTAAAAATGTCTCGACAGACCGTGCATAATCAGTTTCTGGCTTTGTAACCACCACGACTCTCATCGTCAATTCCTGTCTTTTTTGCGCTGTTCAAGTATCTTTACGAAGTCATTCAACGTTTTGAACTTGTGAAATACACTGGCAAATCGCACGTAGGCGACTTCGTTGCGTTCAGCCAGTTCATCGAGAACCAGCTCACCAATTTGCCTCGATGTTACTTCACTCTCCCCCATCTCATACAGTGATTCCTCTACAGTATCGATGATAGCCGCAATTTCCTCTTGTCCTTTCAGGAACTTGCCAACCGACTTTGTAACTGCACCCGTCAACTTGTCTCGATCAAATAATTCGCGTGAACCATCTTTTTTGATGACTGCTAGATTTGGATGTTCTATTCTCTCGTAGGTAGTAAATCGGTGCTTCCCATCCATGGTCTCTCGGCGTCGACGAATAGTAATACCGTCAGCGGATTCACGCGATTCTAAGACCCGGCTGTCACCAATCTTAAAATTCAATGCCATATGTATGAGTACCCTTACGATTCTTTTGTTTCTTTACGTTTTTTTCGTCGACGCAAAAATGCTGGTGTATCATCCTCATCTTGTTCTTGAGGTTGATTCCATATATTGTGATCGGTATCGCTCGCAAAATGCTCGGCGGCATCCGTGTGGTTCAAGTTCATGTCAATGTTTCCTACCGCTTCGTCGACAGTATTATCCTGAGCTGCATCCTGAGACAAAGATGACCCAGCTAACGAAGGTGTTGCTTGCTGATGATAGTAGGCGCTATCAAACCCTGTTGCAATCACCGTAATAATAAGCTCATCCTCCAGCTCTGGCTTGAGTGTCGCACCAAAGATGATATTCGCGTCGGGGCTAACGGCGCTCGTGATAATCTCAGCAGCTTCCTGGATCTCACTCATACTCATGTCATAGCCACCGGTGACGTTAAAGAGTACTCCCTTAGCACCATCGATCGATACTTCAATGAGCGGACTTTCAATGGCCTGCTGAGCGGCCTGTGCGGCACGGTCATCACCGCTTGCTCGTCCGATTCCCATGAGTGCACTACCGGCGTTACTCATGATCGCCTTGACGTCAGCAAAGTCAAGGTTGATAAGTCCGTGTTCTGTGATCAATTCCGAGATACCCTGAACGCCCTGACGTAATACGTCATCTGCAATTTTAAACGTCTCGAGCAAAGGAGTCCGTCGATCAATCGTTTGCAGTAAACGATCATTCGGAATGGTTATCAGCGTATCAACTTGTTTGCCAAGTTGGGCAATTGCCCACTCTGCATTTGTCCGTCGTTTCTCTCCCTCAAAACTAAAGGGTTTTGTTGCCACTCCTACTGTCAAAATGCCTAGCTCTCGAGCAATTTCCGCTACTACATGACCAGCACCCGAACCAGTTCCACCGCCTGCTCCTATGGTGACAAACACCATATCTGCCCCTTCAAGCGCATCACGAATCTCTGTTACTGATTCTCGTGCTGCCGCCTCACCAACAGTAGGATCGGCACCCGCACCAAGACCATTCGTTGTGTTATGCCCAAGATGTATCTTTACGTCGGCTTTTGAATTATGAAGTGCCTGAGCATCGGTATTCATTGCGATAAATTGAACGCCTACCAATCCAGCGTCTTTCATCCTATTTACCGCAGACCCTCCTGCTCCTCCCACACCAACTACTTTGATGCTCGCAAAAGTCTGAATTTCACTCGGTTTTACTTCAGGCATGATTTACTCGTCTCCCCTTGATCATGATCGAATAACTATCTTGTTCTAGTATACCATTATTGTTCAGATAAAAGCCAGTCACTACGCCCTAAAACGACTGAGCAGTTTTGAGAGGATGCCCGATGCCTGCTTCACTGCTTTGACACCATTTATGCGCTTACCGGTAGCGGGTTGCCGAACATTCGCATCGTCAACATCCACTAACATCAAGCCAACTGCTGTCGCAAATTGCGGCTCTTCTATTTGGTCAGCCACTCCTCCGAACCCGCCGGGTTTACCGACACGCACCGCTAAGCCTAATTGTTCTTTTGCGTACTCCGCAATTCCTTTTAGTTTGGCACCCCCACCGGTTAGCACAACACCACTCGGCAGCTGCCCTGCCCTACCAGCCTTTTTCAACTCCTTTTGGACAGCCTCAAATAGTTCTTCAAGTCGTGCTTCGACAATCTCATCAATATCCTGGGTCGAAAACGACATCACTTCGCCGCCGTGTTTTACACTTACACCTTCGTTTTCTTTTCTTGATACAGCGACCGCATGGGTCACTTTTACTTTTTCAGCGAGCTCGGGATCAGCTTTGAGCCCAATTGCCAAATCATTAGTAATATTGGCACCACCTATCGGTATAATGCCAACGTATTGTAGATCACCCTCTTCAAATACGGCTACACCAGTCGTGGCTCCGCCGATATCAACAACCGCCACGCCGCTTTCAATCTGTTGCTCACCAAGCGATGCTTTGGCAGCCGCCAGCACTGATACGACAAGGGCATTGAGGTGGACGGTCGCCATTTCGGCTGCTTTTTGCAAACTAGAAACATACGGACTCAGTGCCGAAATAACATTTGCATCTATCTCTAGGCGAGTACCCGACATACCGAGAGGGTCTTTTATGCCCGTCTGGCCGTCGAGTATGTAACTATGCGGCACAACCTCTAGGATTTCGCGGTTAGCGGGCACCTTGCCTGTTGTAGCTACTTCTTCGATGCGTCGTAAATCTTCACTATTGATTTCATGATCTGCCATCCCGACAGCAATCATACCATCGGCTTTTGTGCTAAGTATGTGCGAGCCATTAATACTCATCGTGGCATCATTTACCTCATAACCACTCATTCGCTCGGCCTCACCAAGTGCCTCATCGATCGCATGTGCTGGACCGGCGAGATTTACTACTGTTCCTTTTCTCATTCCTGTATTTGGCGCTTGTCCGACTCCCACGATCGTAGGGGTTCCAGTCGCCGGATCGACGTGTCCCACCACGCAACGAATCATCGTTGTCCCGACATCAATACCGACTGCATATCGATTTTGTTCTTGCATATACCGCTATTATAGCATAGCGCTTACGGATACCTTATACTGCTAACGTTAAGATTTCTGCACCGTTTTCAGTAATCAGAACAGTGTGCTCGAAATGAGCTGCAAGACTCCCGTCGCGCGTCACATATGTCCACCCATCATCAAGTTGTGCAATCGCTTCACCCCCCAGTGTCGCCATCGGCTCAATCGCGATGGTATCACCAGGTTTCAGTAGTAGCCCCGTACCTTTTCGGCCATAATTTGGTATATCGGGTGGCATATGCATCGAGAGCCCGACACCATGACCCACCAACTCACGGATAATTCCCAATTTTGACGCCCGCAATACTGCCTCAATGGCAGCAGAAATATCGCCAGTATAGACCGGTCCTTTAATCGCATCGATTCCCGCATAGAGGCTTCGCTCTGTTGCGGCAAGCAGGTGCTTGGCTGCTCCCGTCGGCTGCTCATCAACCATCATCGTAAAGGCGCTATCGGTCTCCATTTCTTTATAGGTTATGACGAGATCAAAACTCACAATATCACCCTTTTGTAGCACATAATCGGTCGGGATACCATGCACAATCTCTTCATTTACGCTGATACAGATCACCCCTGGAAAGTTTACTTCTTCAGTAAGGTATGTTGCGCTCGCACCATAGTCAGCAATTTTCTGCGATACAAACGCATCGATCTCTTTTTCCGATAGACCTGCGTGAACATAATCCCTAAGATCAGCAAAAATACGAGCTAAAATACGACCACCTTGACGCATTGCCTCGATTTGTACCGGCGTTTTTTGGCCGGTGACTAATTCTGGCATACCTCACTTACCTCGGCGTAGATACGATCATGGACTTCGCCTGCAGTTCCGGTGCCGTTGAGGTGGAGGATCCTGATGCCCTCCTCCGCAAAGATACCGAGTACCGGATACATTTTTTGACGATAAATTGTCATACGCCTAGCGATTGTCTCTGGCGTATCTTCCATGCGACCACGCAATTCAAGACGTTTCATAATTTCTGCTTCTGGAACTTCAAGCACAACTACCAAATCGATGGACTCATTATTTTTCTCGAGATACTTTGCTAACCACGCAGCCTGCTCTTTAGTGCGTGGGAAGCCGTCGACGATGATATTCTTGAAATGCTTAGCCTTCGCATCCTGAACAGCCTTATCGAACACGTCATAGGTTAGCTCATCACTGACAAGTTCACCAGATTTCAAGACGGCAATTACTTTTGGATCATCACTTGCGCGAAGCATTTCACCGGTACTCAGCCATTTCCATCCCTGACGGACGGCGAGCATCTGGCCTTGCATACTTTTTCCCGCACCAGTTGGACCAAACAAAAGAATCATTCCGTATCTCCCTTCGTATTTCTACTTTGCTAATGTCTCTTTGACAATTGCTGCAATCAATGCACCGTCGGCAGTATTCCCTGCCGTTTGTTTTACTGCCCCTATTACCTGACCCATGGCAGATGGATCATTCACACCAAGCTCGGTAACTTTTGATTCGACAAGCGCGCGTATATCGGCTTCGCTCATCTGTTCCGGCAAAAACTTCGCCAGCACTGCCGCTTCGTTTTCCTCGGGCTCCGCTAGCTCAGGTCGGTTATTATCGCGATAAAGCTTAGCACTCTCGTTACGTTTTTTTACTTCGCGAACGATTACTTTTTCAATTTCTTGATCGCTTAGCCCGACATCTCGTTTATTTTGCGCCACCTCTTCATTGAGGATCGCCGCTCTGAGATTTCGCAGCGTCTCGCCCTCAAAACGATTGCCGCCAAGTAAGGCGGCTTTCATTTCATCGGCGATGCGGTCTTTGAGGGCCATACGCTGCTAGCGGATTCCTAGTCGCATCTTTGCTAGCTTATCGGCTTTGCGCTCTTTACGAATAATCGCCTTTGCGCGACGCTCAGTCTTGCTGAGTGGTTTACTAAAACGCATGGCTGCTTTTGCTTCAGCGAGTACGCCGCTCTGCAACACCTTGCGGTTGAAGCGACGAATAATGTTTTCGTTCGCCTCTCGTTCATCTTTACGTGTAACTTGTACCATATCGCTCACATTGTAACAGATTAGTTGTCTCTATGCAACGACCTACCGGCCCTTTTTATACTCTCACAACTGCTAACCGTTGCTACTCGTTTGTTTCCCTATCTTCTCCCATTTCTAGCCTGACAAGTCTTCCTTCAACTCGTTTTACACCTCGCCATTCATTCAGTAGTGGTTGTATCCACACCGATACCACCTCGCCAGGTTCCACGAACCAAGCCCCATCGGCCGAAAATGCCACAACATCTAACCCCTGTCCTAAGTGGTCTTGCAGTGATAGTTTGAGATGCTGGCCTTCATTCCCCATGCGACGTATCGAAACAACCTGGACCGCATCAATTTTTACTATCGGCTCAGGGTTACCATTGCCAAACGGTTCTAACTGACTAATCTCATGTAGCAGGCCTTCGTTTAGTTGCGCGAAGTCTGCCGTTACCACATCCTCACTCGGTAATAACAAGGGAGGTTGAGGTGGTAACTGCAAAGAGCGAAAATAGTCATTGAGATGCTTCCGAAACGCCTCGATATTTTTTGTTGGCAACGTTACACCGGCAGCTAGCTTATGTCCTCCACCTTTTGTGATCAAATGATCCGCTGCATGAATTGCATCTGCTGCCGAGAAACCACCATAACTTCTCGCAGAACCTTTTGACTCACTGCCCATTTCCTGTAGGACGAAGGTGGGTTTTTTGTATTTTTCAAGTAATTTCGCCGCGACAATGCCCACAATGCCATGGTTCCAGTCGGGGTGACTGACTACAAGCACCGGATCACCCCTGTACGTTTCAGCCTGTTTAGTGGCCAGCTTATGGATTTCATCCTGTTCCGCCCTGCGCTGTTTATTTAAGGCATCGAGTAGTTCAGCCTTTTCAAGCGCCTCGAGACCATTTGTTGCCAGTAACATCTCCTGCGCATGGCGGGCTGTTTCCAGACGACCAGCAGCATTGAGACGCGGTCCGAGCATAAACCCAAGACTTCGAGCGTCTACCTTACTTGGCTCAACCCCACTTACTGCCATAAGCGCCTTGAGACCAGGCCGCCGCGTCTTTGCAAGCACTTTGAGTCCCCAAAATACGTGCAAACGATTCTCGTCAACGAGCGTCACGACATCACAGATCGTACCAAGTGCGACCAGATCAAGAAGCCACTTTTCCTGACCATATGGCAGGCCATCGAGACGTGTTTGCAGCGCCTGGACAAGCTTAAACGCCACACCTACCCCCGGAAGATCGAGAAATGGGTAAAGTGGTTTTGTTTTCATTTGTCTTGTCAGCATCATACCGTGGTAGCGACGAGGATTATCCCGGAGCAACCGCTTCGGATTAACAACTGCTATAGCTGGAGGCTGTGTCAAAGCCACATTATGGTGATCTGTTACGATAACATCGACGCCAAGCTCGTTCGCGCGCACGATTTCTTTTTCGCTCAAACTGCCGCAGTCTACAGTCAGTATGAGTTGAGCGCCGCTCGCCGCGATACGCTCCACCGCGTCGACCGTCATACCGTAACCCTCAACAAAACGATTGGGAATAAACGTCTCCACAAACCGAAAACCAAACTGACCTAGCGCATCGACGAGGAGAGTTGTTGCCGTCAAACCATCAATATCATAATCACCATAGATCGTAATACGCTCCTGTTTTTCACGCGCCGCCACGAGACGATCGACCGCTTTTGCCATATCCGGCAACAGAAACGGGTCGTGTCTCTTCCCATAGTCGGGATGCAAAAAAGACTCGCGCGTTGCATCTTGCAACCCGCGAGCTCGCAGAATCTCTTCAAATAATGACATTATGGCTGGATATCAGTTGAGGTGCGCTTCGGTCGACCAGCACTCGTTTGTTGCTGTGACTTTATAACGATGCTCTGAAGCTCCTTGAAAATCGGAAACTGTTTATTTGTCGAGTATATTTTGGTATTACCTTGCTTCTCGCCAGTCAAAAAACCGACTTTTTCGAGACGTTTCAGCTCACGCTGGATATTACCCGGATCTTCCTTGATCAGCTTTGCAAGCCCGCGGACGTGAGTATGGAAATCAGGGTACTTTGCGTATACCACCACTATCTTTCGGCGTACCCTTGATGTAATGAAAACGTCTAGCATCGAACCCTTTCAGCTCACTTCCCTATAAATACTGTTGCTTTTTATTCTACATTTCTGTGAATGTCTTTGCAACCCTTTTAGCGCCAATTGAGAACGATTTGGTTAATTTTTGCTACCGTCTCCTCGTGCGACGGTATCTCATTATCCTCAAAGTAGTGGTTTATTCCCAAAAAGTTCTCCTTCACATCGAGGATATGGAGCTCGTCTGCAGCGACGTGAAGCACGTCAACAGCGGCAACCGTCGCTACGGCGGCAGCAATGACAAGTCGCTGAACACGTATGGGTTTAAGATAATCGATTGCGACACTGATGATCGAGCCATCTGCAAATCCATCGGCCACCAGAATAATAGTTCGGTTGCGAAGTAAGTCTTCGTCGATCATTCCTCCCTCACCAATGAGTCGGTTAATCCGATTGAATGCAAGGCGCTTTTGCTCATCAAGATATCCATGAAATTCACTTGTATATTCATCTATCTCACCCTGCGAAAACATCCCATTATAGGTAAAGTTTCCTCCTTCTGACACCGCGCCAAAGCTCGTTGACTCACCAGGCACATCGATATTCTCCGTGACAAGCATGGTCAAAACACAGTGGAGTTGAGATGCTATTTGTTCTCCCACCAACACTCCACCGTCACTGAGTGCAAGAACGACGCAATTTTCGTAGCGATATTTTTCTATTAGCCGAGCGGCGATTAGTTGCCCAGCCTGCGCTCGTGTCTCAAAATACATATGCTTAGCATACCAGTTCGTCGGATGTCACGGCAAGGTATAATAGGCTTCATGCACTATTACGAGGTAGCCCCTGTGCGCATTATTCGCGCCAAGCAAGCGTGCTTTACCTATCACCATGACCAAATCTTATCTATCGGCCAGTTGGTGAGTGTTAGCGTCGGCAAGCAAATCTTAACAGGAATTATTATTCGTAATGTCTCTCGACCAAACTATGAGACAAAAGTAATTTCTTCAGTACTACCCTTGCCACCGATTCCAAAGCAACTCATTGATACCGCATGCTGGATGAGTAGCTACTATGCGACTCATCTCGCAACCGTCATACAAATGGTCCTGCCTCGGGGTATCACAAAAAAAAGGCGCATCTCAGCTTCCCGCGACCTTAGTTTCTCACGAGATCGAACACATTTTTTACTCAATGAAACGCAGTCCCTGGCTGTAGATACTCTGAACTCGATGGAAGTTGGTACGGCAATCTTGCACGGTGTTACTGGCAGCGGAAAAACTGCAGTTTATATTGAGCACGCCAAACACATCCTATCGAGTGGCAAATCAGTTATTCTCCTTGTCCCAGAAATTGCGCTTACCTCACAATTGCTCGCGGAGTTTCAACAGCATTTCCCCTCTATTATTGTTTCTCACTCTCAACAAACAGAAGCAGAGCGGCATCGTGTATGGCAACAGGTCTTGGATAGTCTTAGCCCGGTCATTGTCATCGGACCGCGATCGGCGCTATTCCTCCCTATTAAATCAATAGGCGCTATCATCGTCGACGAAGCTCACGAGCCATCATACAAGCAAGATCAAGCTCCCCGTTATTCTGCACTTCGTGTTGCAAGTGTGCTAGCACGTGCTCACGAGGCACACGTGATCCAGGGGACTGCAACACCACTGGTAAGTGAATATTACCTCGCATCGATGGCACATCAACCCGTGCTCACCATGCGAGAGCGTGCTGTTAAAAAAACTCTTGAACCAAACATAGAAGTTGTAGATATGACCAATAAAGCCCTTTTTCGTCGCCATCGTCTCTTCTCAGACTCTCTCATTCAAAACCTTACCGAAACGCTTGCCGCCGGTCATCAAGTCTTGCTTTTTCACAACCGAAGGGGGAGTGCTGCAATCACCCTCTGTGAACACTGCGGCTGGTCAGCCCTCTGTCCCGTCTGTGGTACCCCCCTCACTCTCCACGCCGATCTGCATCGATTGCAATGTCATGTGTGCGGCAAAAATAATAGAGTGCCTACTGCATGTCCGAGTTGTCATGGCGCCGAAATTATTCATAAAGGGATTGGCACAAAGCTAATTGAATCAGAAATTGCAAAACTTTTTCCAGAAAAAGTTATTGCAAGATTCGACGGTGACACCCAACTTGCCACAACCCTCGAAAAGCGCTATCAGGAGCTTTACGATGGGAAAATCGATATTATCATTGGCACGCAAGTAGTGGCAAAAGGCCTTGATCTACCTCACCTTAGGACGGTAGGAGTTATTCAAGCCGATGCCGGGCTCAGTCTCCCTGACTACATAGCGAGCGAGCGGACCTTTCAGTTGATCAGTCAGGTGATAGGAAGAGTTGGTCGATCAGCGCATAAGACATCAGTGATTTTGCAAAGTTATCAACCCAATCATCCCGCCATCAAGCTGGGTATCACCCAAGACTACCAAGAATTTTATCAGACGACTCTCTCCGAACGGCGTGGCCGAGGATTCCCACCGTTTACCTATCTATTAAAGCTTACCTGTATCTACAAAACTGAGAGAGCGGCCATCCGTAACTCGCAACAGTTAGCCAATACAGTCAAAAACTCGTTTCCACACGTTGCCGTCCTCGGACCAACTCCCGCGTTTTATGAACGACAATATAATTCCTACCGGTGGCAACTATTGGTTCAGTCAAAAAAACGTTCAACACTACTTGAAATTGTTTCTATCGTGCCGCCCTCGCATTGGCAAGTCGATCTTGACCCCTACACGCTACTGTAAAATACTTACTATCATCTGTTATACTGTGATAAGTGAAAAAAGATGCCATTATTACACTACCAAATCCTCACCTGCGCCAAAAATCTCGACGCATCCATGTTGTAACTGACGATATAAAAAAGTTAGTCCGCGATATGACCGATGCTAGTCTCGACTGGGAGGACTCACGTCCCCACGAGATCAGTGCGGCACTCGCTGCAGTTCAGGTTGATCAGCTCGAACGTGTCGTGATCGTGCGAAGTGATTTTGATGACAAAAGCGTGCGTGAATTTATACCGCTTATCAACCCCGAGATCGTCAAGCTCGAAGGAGAAATCACACTCGCCGAAGAAGGCTGCCTTAGTGTAAACGGCTACTATGGCAAAGTACCTCGTCATTCAAAAGTTCGTATCAAAGCACTCAATCTCGAGGGTCACGAGGTCCGCTTCAAAGCCGAAGGCTTCTTGGCACGAGTTCTCCAACATGAGATTGATCATACCAACGGTATCTTATTTGTCGACCATATTAAGGACAACAAGGATGCCTTTTATCGACTCGACTCGAAAGGCGAGCTAAAACCACTCAACTATGAAAAAGATGTCGCCCGTAGTGTTCTTTGGGACTGAGGACTTCAGTCTCTACAGCCTCAAGACTCTCATTGAAGCAGGATTCCCTGTTGTGGCAGTTGTCACAAAACCCGATACAAAACGTGGACGTGACAGAGCCCTTACTCAACCCGCCGTGAAATCCTACGCCGAGGAACACGGTGTATTAGTTTTGCAACCGAGTAACCTCAGCGATATAACTCAGTATATTGGCTCACTTTCATCACCCGTTGGAGTGCTTGCCAGTTACGGAAAAATTATCCCGCAATCAATCCTTGATCTTTTTTCTCCGGGCATTATCAATATTCACCCCTCATTATTACCAAAATACCGAGGACCTTCCCCTATCGAGGCCGCTATCGAGCACCGCGATAGCCGTACCGGCGTTAGCATCATGAGGCTTGTCAGAGAGATGGATGCTGGTCCCATATATGCTCAGGTGCCTTACGCACTTGATCAAACGGAGTCAAAACCTGAGCTATACAACACACTCGGACTCATGGGCGCAAATCTACTGGTACACACTCTTCCGTCGATAGTTGATGGCTCATTACAACCTACTCCACAGAACGAAAGCGAGGCAACCTACTGTCCTCTTTTATCAAAAAAGGAGTCGTTGCTCGACCCCAAAAAAATAACTCCTGGTGATGCAGAAGCGCGCATTCGTGCACATCTTGGGTTCCCGCGCACACGAATGACGATCGCCGGTCACGAGATTATTGTCACAAAAGCACACGCCGTGATGAGTAAAAGAACTCCACTCGACATTCAATGCAAAAACGGTGCCTACCTCTCGATAGACGAACTCATCGCTCCAACCGGACGCACCATGGATGCTAAGGGTTTTATCAATGGCTACTTGCGCTAGGCCGCAATCTGCTGCGATCCAGGTTGATCAATACCGAGGATTGCATCGCGATTAGCGATAATCTCAGCTTTGAGCTCTTCCATTGTTGAGGCGACGACCTGCTTATAGTCTGGCCGATTCAACCCCAGCCAACGAAGTGAGGCATACTCTGCGAGTACGACAAGCGGTGGGATATTTGCAGGCGCGCCAGCTTGTAATTGTTTGAAGACGGCATCTTCCTGATAGTTGGGTACATGACCAGCGATCCACTCATTCACCCTTGCTTCGTCGCGATCAATAAATGATTCAAACTCTGCTAGCTGAGCGTCGCTCAGACCCTCACTCAGCCTCGTTCCAACGCGAAGTTCAAGCTGTTCACGAAAGTGATCAAGAAAAGCCTTTTTCTGATCCTCGGGGAGGCTCCCGAGACCCACATCTTGCAAAAACTTATCATCCAATTGAAACATATTGCCAATTACTCCTTAAAAATCAGTATAGCACACTTGTTATGCAGAAGGTTGATCGCCCGATTCGGCCGCTTCGGCGGTTTGACCTTGAGAAGCATTTTCGGTGTCACTAGCTGAAATACGTGCATCGACTTCATAAAGCAGATCGAGCATCGCATCCATCTTCTTGTCATCAGACTCTAGTGACGATGCGGTCTCGTATGCTCGATGGAATAATTCTGGTGAACTATCGCCTGAATGGATTAGTCCGATAAGTATATCTATTTTATCCTCAGCAGACGCATTACCGTCTAAAGCTAGTTGTCTCGTTGTATCGACTATTTGTTCGCGTAGCGCAAGTAGCTCATCTCTATTCATCACTAACCTTCCCTTTTATACTTCTTATCCTTATGATACACCTATCGAATTGGCGCAACAAGAGCAGGTTCCTTATTCAGTGGTGTCCGTCCATAGAGACCGTGGGTCTTACGCTCCCCATAGCTGCGTCGACGACCTTGTGAATCATATTTCATCTGCTGACTAACAAACTCGCGCCCTACTTTTGTAAATTCAAACGTTACACCACCTGACGGCAAAGGCTTGATGATATATGATCCTGCAGGGGCATTGCGGAAGAAACGCGCAAGCAGTCGTTGACGTGTCGTTTCGTCCAAACGTCCAACCTCATAGGTAATAGCGGTTTGTAATCGCTGAAATGCTTCAGTATCTTTAGACCCGTCAAATCTCTCTTTTTTGATATTCATCTTATTCGCATCTCTCGCTGCGTAACCTCCCAGTCCCTTGTGATATACTCCTTCATCATCAGAACGCCATGCCGAACCCCACCATGCCCCACCTAGATAGAGTGGTATTAAGCGATCAGCGTTTACATCGATATTTGCGCCAGCAACATACTTACCTACTCTTCTGTCTCCACCACTAGATGTTACTAAGGCACCAGTTGAACCGCTCACACCACTATAGCCCACACCGCCAGTTCCACCTCTTGCGTGGGTAACCCGTATCCCCACATTACTATCGTCAGAGCCCGCGCCGCTCCAACGTGATACATCACCAAGTCCACCTATTGCAGCCATCGCTGAAGCACGTACATAGAAATTCGGTCCATCGGTATTTGCTCCTCCATGGGAATAGTGTTGTGTCGTTAATATCAAATTAAGATCATTGACAATTCCCCATCCTGGATAACGTTCGGCAGACCTCGCATCAAATCTTGTCATACCCCTAAACACGTCTGATTGTGGATTCTGATCAAGCGCCTCTTGATATCTGCTCAAGTAGTGCCGAGATATGCCTAGCGTGTCAACGTCGTTACGTTGTATACCGACCTCATGATCGCTGTTCATTCTACCATCTTCCATAGCCACCTGTAAGGCCATAAGTGCAGTATCAACCATATCTGCCGCAACATAACCGATTACGCCACCGGTCGCTTCAACTGCATCCTTATTGTATTCGTTTTGAATAACAGCCAGCTTAAGCTGAGGGAAGTTAAGACGAGCACGTTCAATCTCAGCAAGTGTTTTAGCGATTGCTTGAGCCTGCTTTGGATCACCCTTTGCTACATCGAGCCAGTTTACATTGAGAAGGAATGTCGTTTTCTCAAGTGCAGAGGGACTCTGCTGAGCATAAAGAGAGAGCACTTTATAGATATTCTCTGACTCAAATGCCGCTCCAACGGGTAAAACGACTATCGATTTTGTCTCTGGTGAAAGAGTTGCCAGTTCCGGCGTGTTCTTTACAAAATCAACTATCTTTCTCAACCCATCCGCTCCCCGCCTCCTCTCCAGCTCTGATCTATACCAATCAAGTTCATGTTTTGGATTTAGATCGGCGGAAGAGTCGGTAAGTAAACTTGGTGAACGTTCGGATCGCATCCGCTCAATAGCCTCTGGAGAGAGTTGGCGGTGTCCATATTCTCCGCTGGCCCCACCACTATAGCCATACGGGCCTGGCTCTCCGTTGCGGCGCTTCACAAGCGCTTCAAGCGGCCGGCGAAGTACCACTGGCGGCATCACGATAGGCTCGACAACACGCTCAACACCCTCATGAACGGGTGGTGTCAGCTTATAATGCGGCACTACTTGCTTTTCGTGTGTCGTGACTGTATCTGCCATTGAATGTAGCGTGTTATGCCCAGTAATCGTTGCGAGCGGACGGATGTGAAGCTCTCCGTTTTGGCTCATGCCATTTGTCTGCACCACCTCAGCATAGGCACCATGAAAGACTGCGTGGCCATTCTCGATTGTAAAGATTCCCGGTGGTATCACGCTTGGATCAGTTGGGATGTCAATTACCCCATCATGCGCATGAACATCCAAGATAATCGGCATGGCCTGTGTATCCCTCGACAATGAAACTGCTAGTTTGAGATGCCCCTGGTCAGCCTCGGTAGCCCAGTCTGTGTGCTCAAGACCGTGATATGACCCCCCTGCCGTCATCGTAGCAACGCTCATTTGGACAGTACCGTTTGCTGTCACTCCTGTATTATTTGCCCCGCCCCAGTGAAGACCAAGCTCGTTTTTATCAAACCTTGGTGCTGGAGTATTGTTGTCATACCAAAAATCTCGTTCTACGGGCGTACCCGTACCTGGATGATTTGCCAAAAATTGTTTTGCTGTCACTTGCTGCGTAACACTATGCGGTATATCTACAGTACTTGTCGTATCTGCAACGCTGATGTTTGCATGCTGCAAATCTGCCAGTGAAGCAGCGGTGAACGTACCGTTGGGATTGGTCGTAAGATTGTCTACTATTTTTGCTCCTGTCGGGTCAGTAATAAAGAGCAAACCATTTGGATTAGTTGACATTGTATAGTTCGACGGCAACTCAAGTGCACCAGTGTGCGTACCGAGGTTTAATTGATTATAGGTACTACTTGGTGCAATAAAATTCGGGTTTGCCGCAGCACCAGTCTGGCCATGAAACCACCCTTCAAGTACTGTCTGGGTTCCATCAGGAGATGGTGCTCTCCCGTGCACCATATGCTCAATGAGACCATCGTATGAGGGGTTGGCAAACGCAACTCCTTCTTGTACGCCAACGCTAAACAATGAGCTAACAATAACGCCCTGGGCAGCCGCCGTAGCAACTCGACGAGCCTTAAGGCGTTGAAATGCCTTATCTTTTGCGCTCATGTCTTGCTGGATCGACTCTACTGCGCTCACGCAGCGTTGCAATGCCTGATTGACGGTATCACTATCGGTCATTCCGAGTGAAGAACGATATGCAGGATCAAGATCAGCCAAATGACCTTCGAGCGCTTTCTTGGCACGCCCACGAGCAACATCAAGTAGCCCCATCTCAACCGATCTCTGCCCCTGTGAGTAAGAGAATAGCTCACTCCCTTTCGCATCAGATATGTCAACCCGCGCCTGCACGCCAGCAAGTGCTTCATACATAGCCCTGACTTTTTCGGGAGTATCGAGGCCACCCTCCATCAGCCGATTTAGTTCATTAGTCGTTTGCTGCGCGCTAACCGTCTCATACATTGTTTCTTGCATCTCAGCACGACGCTTGCCGTTAACGAAATCTCTCCCTTGAGTTGCTTCACGCGCATGCTGCGTTCGCTCTTCTTTGACGCGTTTATTTTCCCTGAGCGCACCAAATGTTCCCCCCATCACTCCCGGAATGAGTGTTACGCCGGTCGCTTTCAGGACCGTTCCACGACCCACCCTACTAATAGTGAGAGCAAGCGCGGCGGCAATACCGACTGTTTCGGGTCCAACGAGCGACCCGATCTTTGACTGTTGCATCTTTTCCATGATTGAGTCAATTTTGCCATAGTCAACTTTGTAGCGTGCACTCTCTCGTGCTTCACTAGAGTAAATCTTCATGCCTTCAAGTACTTGTTCGATGCTCTCACCATGCGCTACCATACCTTTGACAGCTTCCGCTATCGCGAGTAGATTATCGACACGAACTTTGCCTTCCCCAATGAGAGGACCGTTTTGTTGTCCGCCAAACCGTTCGAGCAAGCGACCACGCTCCTCACGAAGTGCAGTTGCATCTGTGATTTCACCAGATACATATCTGCGAATAAGATCTTTTGTGGCTACCGCAAACTCAGTATCTGGAGCGAGTTCTTTTCGTTGTTCACCCGCAGTAGTATGGATCGATTCATCATATTCTGAACTAAATCGATCAACAAGTGCCATCTGCGCATCGACACGCTGGTCACTGGTATACCCATCGTTCAGTAGGTTGATATCCTGCCCCTCACTGATACGCTCAAGTGCATGTTTCTTATACTTTAAGATATAGAACTCACGTGCAAGACTTCCCTTCCAGGCAGTCCTCAAAAACCTCTTGATTTTGCCGCCAGGAGCATTTAATTCTTCTGTCAAGCGGGCTTCTGCTGCATAACGAGCTGCGTCTTCTGCATCCACTGACTGATCCACAAAAGAGAGCTTTAGTTCAGAAGGCGCTTTTGGCTCATCGACCGAGTCTTCGTGCACAACAGGTGTCTCTGGCTCGGGCTCTATAGGTACTGGGGTATCTGCTGGCCCATCGGATGTTTCATCATCTGGCACCTCTGGTCCCTCTGCAGGAGCTTCGTCTTCGTGCGTGTGAGCATCGTAACGTCGCATGTAGGCATCTTGGTCTACGTCATCGCCAGTATGGTCATCTACGGCGGTACCTGGCTCATTACGATCCGCTAAGCCATCGCGGATTTGATCTGCGAACGCAGCGATGTCTTCGAGCTGTGACTGACTCACAAACCGTCCACCAACTCTTTCTCCTGCTCTTCCCTCATGCGCGGCTGTCGCCCCAGCGGCATACTGGACACGGTCGTTACTTGCCACGTGAAGTTGCCCATTAATAAGATCGCTCACTTCACCAGCAATCTCTTTATTAGTCATCGTCAGATACTTCGCACGCTCTGCTTGCGCTTCAGGAGTATACGTTTCGTGTCGCGTCTGTCGCTCGGACATACTTTTCTACTACGCTTCCTCTCCTAAGTAGAGATCACGAAAACGCAGCATTGTTTGCAGTGTCACCTTCTGAACATCAATCCCGGATTCGGCAACAAGCCGCTGAACATCCTCATCTGACGCACCGCCATCGAGCTGAGCGTTGAGTGCATCAATTTTATCTTCCGGCATTGCCTCGAGAATTGCCCTGTCAATCTGGTTCAGCAGTCGTGTCCGAATATCATCAATGACAGTCTCTCGGACCCCCTCTTCCTCAAGTCCCGGAAGCTGCTTCTTATCAAGCATATCATTGATAAAATCATTCATCGGATCTTGTTGCATGGTGACCTATCCTCTTGTCATTTTTTCTCTATATTTTGATGTATATTACTTACTTGGTTATGGTAACACAGGGTTTACCACAAGCGCAATACTATTTCTCTCCCGTGATGAGTTGCTATTTGTCATTTTTATTGTGTTAATTGTATTGACTTTTTATACTATTTATGCTTATAATGATAACATAAACATATAAAAATCAAACAAAAGGAAATCCCCATGAAAGAAACCTACCAGCCTCGACACGCCGCTCCCGAAGAGAGCAAGCCAGCCGACGAAGAATACACTGGCCGACACGAAGCTCCCACAACTAGCACCGGAGATCGTATCCGTGACTTTGGCCTTAATGCCGCACAAGCATCTGAGCGAGTCGCCTCACTTGTTGACAGTAGGCTACTTGCGGGTCGTGAACGACTTGAGCGCTGTAAAGCAATACTAGGGAATATCGGCCGAGGAGTGCTCGGATTGACCGTTATTGCTGTTGAGGGTGCGGGGGAAATGGGTACGAATGGCGTGGAATCTGTCAAAAATGATATTAAGAGTACTGTTGGCTTTTCTAGAGACGTTGTTTATGGAGCACTCAACTCTGCAAAAGAGAACGTAACCGATACCACTAAAAAAACTGGCAACTTACTTGACCGTGCCGGTCAGTGGGTAGCCGATGGCAGCGAAAAAGTTGGCAACAAGATCAATAAGGGTGCTGAGTACGTTTCTGATGTTGCGGGTGCCTCTAAAGAGGCGATGTCAAACTTTCGTAAACGCTTAGAAAAACGCGCAAAAGAGGCTGAGACACGAAGATGGGGTCGACATGCGAAATGGATGACTATGAAACGAAATGTTATTGAAGGCGCACGTTCCGCACGAAAGAGTGTTGAGTCATTTGCAGGCGATACCCATGAAAAATCAAAAGCGGCGGCTAGACGCGCGCGTATCCTTGGTCGAGTAGCAATGGCCCGCGGTCAAGCCCGCTATCATGAGTTACGTGCCTCAACGGCCGCCGCAAAGGAAGCATTTGTTACCACCCGTGACACTCACCGTGAACAAAATCGTTTCTAACAGGTATAATAAAACGATAGTACTAGCCCAATAAGAACAAAAGGTAGATTAAGACAATATGAACCAGCAACAACTTCCCCTCATTACCCGCGAATCTTTGGCGCTCATCGGTATTCAGCTTGCCGACGCAGATGCGGATGCTCTGATCGAGCAGTTCAATAGCACACTCCAGGAACGCATTGGCGCAGAAGTAACAAATGCTCTCGATGATACTCAGCTAAAAGAATTAGTAGATGTCCAGGAGTCTGGAAACATGCAAGCCGTACAAGACTGGCTTGTTGCAAACGTCTCTGATCTCCAAGAAATCGCCCAAGATGAATATGATATTCTATTGGGTGAAATAGCCACCAACGCAGAGAACATACAATAGAGAAGCCCTCCTAGGGCTTTCCGTAGAAACGTACCCTATTTGAGGGTGCGTTTTACGAGTTCACGAGTAAAGAACTCAAGCGTATCACCGATCTCGAGTGAAAGTTTTTTGTGAGTCTTGAGACTCAACCCGCACATTTCACCCTCAAACACCTCTTTAGCTTCTTGTTGCTGTCGCTGCACGCTCACTACTTCGACTTCGGCAAGTTGGTCGCCTGCATGCTTTGCCCGGACAAGCAAGCCGGCCGTCACTTTACCATGTGTTACTTCACCGCCACATATCACTTCGTCTCTTACAGTCCTAAATATACCCTTCAGTGTCATCGTACCAACTTCTGTCTCAACAACCTCGGGCACGAGTAGTCTTTCTATAGTGTTTCGCGCGTCATCGAGGAGCTCATAGATCACCCTATAGAGTCTCACCTCTACTTTATCTCTTGCTGCAAGTCGCTTCACCGCAGGCGGCAACTCGATATTAAATCCGTAGATAATAGCACTTGAGCTACCTGCAAGTCGAACATCGTTCTCAGTGATATTACCCACCCCACTACCGATAATTCTTAGATTCACTTCGCCACCCGTGTCTACCATACGTAGGCTATCCATTACTGACGTCAGCGAACCCTGCACGTCTGCTTTCACGATAACATTCAGCTCCTGGGTGTCGTGCTTTTGTGTCATAAGTTTTAGGAGATCAGCACCAGTTACGTTTGTA
>OFQZ01000060.1_pt1 | contig 40048 bp, 57 predicted proteins | sample 1543011 | NCBI WGS metagenome assembly OFQZ01 (sample SAMN07774216, study PRJEB24372) | wastewater metagenome | isolation source: Exp Tend NO 0WW | collected 2016-02 | reverse complement strand
CCGATTCCACCACCGAGGCCCACACCGAGTTTTTAGCCAATGCTGGAAGCATTAATCAATTACCTTTCTCACCATTCCGCTAAGCCAGTCCTTTTCTCTGACCTGGCCTATTTCCCAAATTCCAGGCTCAATAATGAATGGCTTGTGTTCTTCATGGTCGATTGTTACCGATTTTTCATTCTTCAAATAAAATTTTCCGTCTTTCTCGTAGAACATGGCGTCAACGTCTGAAATAGTGTGCGTATGCCCACCTTCCCCGTGCATGACAACGATTCGACCATCTTTACGTTTAATTTCTTTAGCGTTTGAAAGGTCTATCTCAACCCGCCGCATAATTACATCTCCCTGCTGAATTTGATCTTTGTTCATTTGATCCTCCTGTTTTTAGCGATGTGACTAGGTAATATTTCTTTTACCTTTGGAACAATAATCTTTCCTTCCTTTCTACGGGTAGAAGAAACAAGATTTCCTGGGGTCTTTGGAAATAAGGTATGGCAACTAGCACACCTTGATTTTTTTATCGTTCGAGTAAAACAATTCGGACAATAGTCTTCTTCTTCATCTTTTTTCATAATATGGATGTTGGGTCATTCCTTTTAAAAATTTTTACGATAAATCTAAAAAATAATTTAAACATGCACATTTTTACCCATGTTGATTGTCAATATCCATTTCGTCGGATCGTAGCGGTTTAAAAGAGTTACATAACCCTGCCTGTCGTAGCCTTCTTTTAAGTCTTTCAACGCTTCGTAGCTTTTGTAGATCACTTCCCGCCAGGTGCATCCATCGGGATCAGACCAGTTCTTGACTTCCATATTTCTCCCTCCTGTAATCCATTTCTTCTTTGCAACACCTAAAATCAGGCGATTCAGCGTTTTCTTCTACCACGCCAAATTCGATATGCCATTCGTGGCAGTCTTGACAGCTACACTCGGAGGAATGGGTGTTGGGAAGGGAGGTAAGCCAGTTGTCGCAGTTCGTCATATTTTCTCCTTATTTCTTTTTCTTCTTTGAGTAGTAACGTACCTGAGCGGCGTAGTACTTGCACAGAACAGAGCAATAAATCTGCTTCTCGTTCTTCGACTCAAACACGACTTTACAGTGATTGCATTCTTTAGCCATGAAAGAAGGGTACTGAATCAGTACCATGATGTCAACAACAAAATTAAAATATTTTTCTTCTATTTTTTAAGAACGTCTTTAACGGTGAGAGATTTGATCCAGGGCTGGTTCAATTCGGAAACGAAATTTTCTTCTACAAACTGGCCTTCTCGTATATCCTCAAGCCGACCCCATAGACTGTGGCTTCCTATGTCTTTAACCTGCAAGACGCAGTTCGTCCAATAAGGAAGACGGATAAAATCTCCCTTTTTTATTCCAATATCCATTCCCCGTCTTTGTCTGGTACGAAAACCGAACATTCTGACACCACCTCATGCGTTGCATTTAAAATATATCTTGTCGAATGATGTACGATCCATCCGTTAGGTACTCTTAACCTTTCCCAATCTTCCTTTCTATCTATTATCTCAAAAGTTCTTGGATATTTCTGGCCATTCATTTAAAACCTAACTCGTCAGCTATCTTATAGGCCGTTTCAACCACAGTGAAATGCTTAAAATCCAATTCCGTTAAAATTTTACTGAGAATTCCAATCAATTGGACACGAGACATCTTCACTGTTTTTTGATCGTAACTTATACCCCATGGGTTCTTTTTCATTTTTCAATTGTGGCAGAAGCAGTCTTACGGCCATAAATACCAATAGCCCCAAGGATCACAAATACCCATTCAGGAATCGGTGGCAGTGTCCATCCCATAGTTGGGGCTAAAGTGGCACCAATGGAGGCATATAAGGCCACCAATATTGTCACAATGTCACTTAGAATCGTTTTAGACTGATACCATTTTTTAGTTTCCACAACACCCTCCTGTAAGTCGAGTTTTTTAGCTATTTTCTTGCCTACCAACGACAGAATCCAGTTGTACATTAGAACCTCACTCTGAAAATGGTTACGATAACCTCTTTAAAACGCCCTTTAAGGCCTTCCAGGCTCGATTTAAGGCACGATAATAGACTCATCGGTCTATTCTCCTTAACCGCCAGTTAATCGCCTCTAGATTCTTATTAATGTCCTCGTATTGAGACTTGATAACAGCCATGTCCAACGCCTGCTGGTTCGCCCGTTCTTCTAGCCGTTCCACCTTGTCGGCCATCGCATCCCATCTGAACGTCTTTTTTAGGGGCCCTAAAAGCATCCCAAATAGGGTCAAAACCAACACTAAAAGGCTGATATCCTTGGCGCGGAGAAGAATCTTGTCCTTATCACTAGACATTCGCCGTCTCGTTTGTAATGGTAATCCAGATTTTCCCGTGCCTGTTTGCTAAATCCAATTTATCGAAGAGTTCGTTAAAAGCAACTCTGCTTTCACCGATAAAGTTTGCATTAACGATAATGCGTCCTACCAAAATACACCCTCTTGTGTCTTTATCTGTGTTTCCCGAATGGATGAGGATGCTTTCGTATTCAGGGACATTTAAAAGCCTGGGCATAACTCTTAAAAACCTTTGCGAATAGGCGAGAATGATCTGATAGGTTCCGGCAGGGATGGCGGTCTCGCCTGGGATCTTTTCCTCTCTCACCACGTCTTCCAACGTATAACACTGCCTGTAAACGTCGTTGTCTAGAAACAGCTCTCCCAATGTCGCCTTTTCGTTGCTCCAGCGTCTCTTGAGTTGGATGGTTAAATCGCTCATTAGGGGTTAAATGGATCTGTAGCGAGTGCGTCTGCCGCTACCTCAATATCAGTCAATCTTTGAACGTAAAGAGGAGCCTGTATGTTCACAAAATTGTCAATATCTTGCTGGTTGGTAAAAAGCTGATCTATAAAAGGATTGTTTGGCGAAACATTGCGCCTTAATACCTGCATGAATCCTCTTAAATTATTCGATTTTTCAACCAAATTATCAGATTTAACGATTATATCTTCTATCAGTACTCTCAATTCATCAAGTGTCATAAGAACCTCCTAAAACGGGAACATATTTAAAAAACCATAAGTAAAGGGACGCACGGATACAGAAGAAGTATTTACCTCCGGGGCTGCCATAAGCTGTAGAGTGCCGGTTTGAGACGAAACAATAATTCCATTTATTGTCGCCAAATAATCTGTATTAACGGCCTGAACCCCAGTCCCTGTAACAGTGTCTACTGGCGATGTAAGCCATCCCTGAAGGGAACCTGCTGTCGCGTCAGCTGCAACGGGGATATCGGCCTTTGCCGTGAAAACACTAGCCCCAGGATGATTGAGCCTCAAAATAATTCCTGTCCCCGTCGCGCTTGATTGGAATACGACGTTAAACTGAAAATAATAGGTAGAACCGGAAAGGACCGTGAAGCTCGCTGTCGTGACGTTTGCCGGTGTGGTGGTAAGCTGAAAATGCTGAACGTCTTTTTTAACAAAGAATTTATTCCCAGGTGAGACGACCTGAAATGTCGATCCATCTATAATAAACGTGGAGCTTGTTTTCTTCACATAAACAAATGATCCGGTAGGCCACGATCCATTGATATCTGCCATCGTATCCACAATAAAAGGCGGTTGTGGCTGTGTGCTGGACGCGCCAAACAAAACTCCGTAAGTTATCCCAACTGGAACAAGAATGATAATCAACCGGATCAATAAGGTTCGATAATAAGCCATGCCACACTCCTTGTGTCCGTTACATCTGTGCTGGTAATTGTAAAACTCGCACCGGCGGATCGTGCCGAAATATAAAGATTTCCAGCTCCACCTGATGAATTTTGGGCGGTTAAGAATATTCTTGAATTTGCGGTAACGCTGGTATTGCTAACCGTAACGGTTCCTGCCACCAGGTTATCTACCCCCATAAATTCATTCGATCCTTCTTGAACTCCAATTCCACTTGAAAACTGTTTATTTCCAATATATGTCTCGTCTACCTCAATTAGACTTAAGGTCCCAGTGCCTCTCGGTACTGTTATGGTTCCTACGCTGGCTCCCGCACCGCCAGTGAATGTAAATACTTGGGTATCATTTCCAGAGGTGAAATTAATGTCGGAATTAAGAAAATGAATATCTCCTGAATCTATGGTTAAGAGATTATTCGTTTTATCATAAGTCATTTCTGCATCTCCACCGAAAGAACCGCCATCGTTAAATTGGACGTAGGTATCTGATCCTCCAGGTGAACCCGTCCCGCCGTTATCTGAGTCCCATATAATCTTCCCTGTCGATGAATTGTATTTAGGTATCTGACCGTTGGAAGGAGTGTTGGTTGTTACCACAACATTTAAGATCTGCGTTCCATCGTGAATAAGCATCGTTCCAAGACTGGAAGAATAGGCATTTGTATCTATCGCTATGTCTCCGCGAGCAGATACAGTTTGGGTGGAATATGCGTTCAATCGAAAACCAGGAGACTCGATTGTGACAGTCGAACCGGCAAATAAATTGAGATTTCCTGTTGTGTAAGATCCGATTTTTTCCCTACCGTCTCTCGTTGGTGTATTAAAGAAAATAGCACTTCCTTGCCCCGTTCCATCAATGGCAATCGCATAATTAGTCGTTCCGATTGTCTGAGCGTCAATTCTCACTCCATACTGAACGGTTGATATCGCTGCTCCGTTTTTAGCCCAAAAACCCACGTAATTGTCAATTCGCCCACCTCCCGTCCTAGCCAAAACGCCTTCGCTGTTAAATCCGGCGACATCTGTAATCGTTCCCGTTGAATCAAGGCGAGTCCCAGTGGTAAATCCTGATGCCAATGTCACCGTCCCCGTTCCATTATGATCTACTACGCCTCGATATGGTTTTATCCCGCCTCCTTGCGTTGATGCCGTGAGATTTCCAGTAGCCCCAGAGGATGTTCCAGCGAATCCATTATTGGCCTGAACACTTCCGCTATTCGCCGATGTTCCGGTAAACCATGAAACAAAAACAGCAGCCCTCACCGCACCGGATGTTCCGCTGCCCTCTTTTGATATCCCAATCCTGTCATTAGAAGAGGAAAAGGACAAAATTTCGGAAGGAGGAGTTGCACCAATTTGACTAAGCGACACGCCGCCAGCAGAATCCACGGTTAATGATGACGCTACATCAGCCGATCCACCAACCGTCAAGTCAATTCCAACATCGAAAGAATCATCGGTTTTAAGCATGTCCTGGGTTGATCTGTATAGATTGGTGTCAAAATTAGAGTTCGCGGTAGGAAGAGTATAGGGCGCTTGTGTTGTTCCAGAACTCCAATACAATCCACCATCGTGATTAATGGCGAAAGTTTGTTGATTGGTATATCTTCCAGCGAGCATTATATACCCATTTGTGCTGTTTCCATTAAAATTCGTTGCATTGACCTGAATAGCAGCGTCATCAATATCGCTTCTGATGCTAAGCATTGCTGGATTCGTAGGAGATCCGAATGTTTCCCACGGTCCAATAATTCTAAATGAATCTCCCGATCCACCAAATGAACCTGAAATGTTTACATAAGATATGGTGTTAAATCCTCCAATGTTATCGAAATAGGATCTCGGATTCCCAGGAGACAGTCCGCTCGTAGAACTTACATATTTGTCATAAAACTTAACGACTGGAGTTCCGTCTGCTCCTGTAAATTCCGTGTAATCAAATTGAAATCTAGAATTTGAAGCATTTGGACCAGGATCATAAGTAAATGTACCTGCGTTTACAGTAAACTGACCCTGAACTGTCCCGCTGGAAACATAAAATGTAGATCCTGGCTGCAAACTGTCATTTTTCACTTGAATGTAATTCGTGTCGCCAGGAGTTAAAGGAAGACTGCCTCCGCCACCACTCGTATCCGTTTTCCAATACAAAGTTCTCTTTCCATCAGCCCGTTCCGCTTGAATCGCTAATACCTGATCTAGCGTTCCCGTTGAGTCTGGAAGAACATAATCTTGGTTGTAAGCCAATGTCTCGGAAGAACGAAATGCGGAATAATTTGAAGAATCAGAATCCATAAATCTGATTTCATTTTGATTAAACATTCGGAAAGGGACGTAGGCGGTTATGGTCGACCCTCCAATTGAAAGAGATGTGGTCGGTGTTCTTGTCGTTGTTCCAGATCCCTGCCCAGGCGCGATAGCTTTAATTAATACATTGCCCTGACCATTACCCAAAGCATTGCCACTTTTAATAATCATGTCTCCGGCATTTGTGTTGGATAAACCAGTTGCGCTTGGAGAAGTTACCGAAGCATTAGATCCTGATCCGATAGCCGTAGAACTGTCCCAGCTGATACCATTTGTCCCAAATTGGAAATAATCGCCTATGCCATCCGAATATTTTCCATAAGTACCATCGAAAGTAAAGGTCGCATCGACACCAGATATGAACATGGAAGTAAATCCAGTCCCGTTAAGAGTAATGGCGTTAGATCCTGAATCTGTTACAGAAAGCCCCTGGTTGGTTATATTCCCAGCTCTAACAAAAAAAGTAGAACCAGCTTGAAGCGTGTTTCTGTTTAAAATGGCATCCGACCTCGATGTGACAGAGGAAAAATCAACTGTTATCACCCCCGTCGAACCAGAAACCGATAGCTTTAAAGCATCTCCAATAGCTATGGAAGCTGTCGGACTTGATTTAACAGCATCAAAATTGGAAAACACTTCAAGGGAACTGGCGCCACCACTGCCAGATCCGCATGAAGCAATGCTTATATTCCCACTCCCATCTGACTGAAAACAACCAGAAGCATCTGCATTTGGGAGAATCCATGAAACGTCCGCACCAACAGCGTTAGGAGACCTAAAACTGATATAGTTTGAATTATCAGAATCGTAGTATCTTAATTGTGAAGCATCTTTAATTTGAACGCTTGGACGATTAGCTGTATCTCCTACAATAGACAATGTGGGGGGTGCGCCTGTTCCACCTTGTCCCGCGCTGGTCACAATAAAATCTAAAGCTCCCGCGGCTGTTAAAAATCCAGTGTCAATAACACGCATACCCATTGTCGTGTAGGCATCGTAAATATCACCTGAAAAACCTGTTCTTAATGATTCCTGGCTGAAAAATAATTTATTCGATGTTGATATAGGAGAAGTATTAACCATCCTGAATATTGATCCATTTACAGAATCCGAAGCTTTAACATAAAGACTTATTGTATTGCCCAAAGCAGAAGGATCAAAAATAAAAGCTGCTGTGCTCGTTAAACTCCCAAAATCAACTAATCCTTCATGCGATTTTATGGCATAGTTATTTGTAGCTCCCGTCACGGAAGAAACAAACAGGCCAAACGCATTGTCAACCGTTGAATATAAATTAAAAGTAGATACATAAAATCCGTAATAATCGCTTACCTGTCCTGTTGACCAAAAAGGAGATGCCATGTATGCAGCAACTTTCGTAGCCGTTCCGTAGTAAACAAACGATGGCGGGCTCGGCCTTGATGTAGGACTAGAAACAAATCCGTATAAAGCTGCCGCCGGGCTTGTCCCATAAACAATGGGGGCTGCTCCGATGGACCATGCGGTGTTAGCGGTTGAAGGTTTCCAGATAGAATTATCATTGATGGCGAATAAGTTCGAAATGGAAGCATTGTTTGTGTAAAACTCCCCATCAAATCTAATTCCGTCAGAATAGTAACCATCTACTCTTAAAGCGTATTTCGTGTTTTCTTGTGGCATGTGGACATAAATGGCCTCATCGAAATCGTTGGTGTTCGTTATTTCAATCTGCCCGATGTTCGATAGTTTTCCTTTAACGGTTCCACTGCTTACATAAAATGTTGCTCCAGATTGGAGAATGTTTTGGTTCCATATAAAACTTCCAGAACCATCGGTGTTCGTACTGATAGAAATAGAACCCGATATAGTCGGAGCGGAGGACGTAATCACACCATTTTCATTCAAAAGGAATTTACCACTACCACCATTGCCAGCGTTCCAAGTGTAGGTTGTTGAATTAATGGTTATAGATGAGCTCGTGTTTCTAAGCCAATCGGTTGTGAATGCTCCGTATGATACGGATGGAAGAAACAAAGACGCTATTAAAAGTAGTTTTCTCATGGATTAAACGCCGCCTTCTCGACGTAAGAACCGGATTCGCGCCTCTGAACGGAAAGATTATCTCCAACAATGGTAAATCGCCAACTTCCGTCTGTGTCGGGGTCTCCGATGTAAAACGGGTCTGAACCGCTTGAACTGCCCGTCACCGTGGCCCACAAAAGCTTATTCCCGCTGTTTGTTAAGAACTTTCCTTCTTGATTTGAGGTGTTGGGGATGATCTTGCCCGTTCTAAAACCCCAATCTTGCATAGGGTACTTCTTAGACGCTTGAACCTCTTTTTTTAATTCCTCAATTTGATTCTTTAATTCCTGAACCAGCTTTTCTTCTGCGTAAGTCTTGGTTTCTTTCTTGGGCTCGATTCGGATCTCTTTTTCGATGACTTTTTCGATGATTTTGTTTGGTACTTTGGGTAAAAGGGACAAGGCTTCTTTTATCATCCCCGAAACCAATTCTTCTGTGACCATTTTCGGCTCTGGCTTCTTAAATTCCTCTAAAACAATGGCTTTAAAGTCCTTTTTCGGATCAAAAGGAGGCTTGTCCAAAACCTCGTAAGGCTTGGTTATATCGAAGGCTGGCTTCATTCGTATTCTCCGGTTGCTTCGTTGAGAATGTAGATATGCTCACCTTGTTTTATTCGTTTTGGTTTCTTGGTTGCCGAATTGGCGGCAATAGCACCGGAAGCCATAACTTCCGCTCTCGGAACGCTTGGAAGAATCTTCCCCGATTTAAGAAGACCTTTGGAGATAAGCGGCTGTGTCGATTCAACAAGGCTTTTAACGGGCGAGAAAAGGGGAAGTCCCTTGACTCCTTCTTTTGCCGATGAACTCCGTATATCAGGCATTAAACGGCTATATTTTGAGTAACCAGCATTGGCTTTCTTTAAGTTTTCAGCCAATTTTGGGTTTTGGGCCATTTCAGCTATCTTATTGACCATCCCGTCACGAACACGCGCCAAAACGCCGTACAGCTCGGAATAAGCGGCTTCCTTGGGGGTATCTCGACCGGCTCGGCCCATCGCTTCGCCTGTTTCTTTCATTACTTCACGAATATTGTCCAAATTTAGTTTCCCATCTTTAGACACTTTCCACAATTTGTCGTAAGCCTCTCTAAAAGGCCTCGCCAACGCCCGATTGCTTGAAAAAGTAGCGTCTTTGGCGGTTTGGATTTCATTGAACAAAGGCGTTAATGCTTCTTCTGCTGGTAAATCAACTGGCTTGCCTGTGCTTTTAATGTCAACAATGGCCTTTTGAACGTCCTGACCGTATTTTTCGAGTATCCCTTTCGATTTATCAAAGGTTGAAGATGGGCCAAAGCCAATAGCTCCTTCCTCAGATAAGGATTTCCCTAATTTCGCACCAAATATAGTCGGATTTTCTTTGCCCGCCATAGCTTGAATGGTTTTTGATCTAATTCCAGCGGAAGCGTTTATCCCTTTCGCGCCCATTTTCTCGAACATGCCCATTTTAGGAACCGGAGGCTTCATTCCGAAAAGAGGAGCCACCGCCATCGCGATATCAGGAGCCATTTGGATAACTGTTCCAACCCCAGCCGCTATATTTGGATTGACTTGCTTTCCCCCTAAATATTCCGCTGTTTTTTCTCCGGCTACATTGAATCCTTTTCCAATCATCTCGTTGGCTGTGTTTAACATTCCTACGGGGCTCGCTTTATATAACGGGCTTTCTTTGTAGGCAGAATAAAGGCCTTGAGCCTTGTCCATCATTGACTGAGGAGGAACCTCATCATCAAATACAATCTTTTTTCTCTGTGTATTTTCATCGTCAAATACGATAGCCATATTATTTCACCGTAGCAGAACGACCACCAATTCTTATTCTAGTTCCAGGCGGTAAATTGGCCGCTTCCGCTTCCTCTACCGTGTTGAATTCAGTTTGTAAGGCATTATCACCAGTAATGCCTAATTTCGCTTTAACAATATTGTCAATATTTGAAATAATCGTCGGTATTGCCGCTTCGTCCGTTTTTCTCGTCGGAATCATATCCAAAAGCAACTGTTGATCTCGATCTGTAAACACACCTTCACCAGCAACCCGAAACAACTGTTTTAAAACAGGAGCCATCGCCGCAACAGATCCTTCGGCTACTTGTTGGCCTCTGGTAAAACTAGGCATTAATCCGGCAATAGGGCCGGTATTTGTTCCACCAAGACCCGACAAAAGTCCTTGTTTTGCCTGTTCGTATAATTCATACGCATTCTGCTGTTGAGGAGTGGATAAAATCCCTTTCGTTGCACTAGAACTTGGCCTTGCAAATGGGGCTGGTCTTGTCCCTGCCGGAAGTGGCGTGTATCCTATTATTTTCCCTTGTGCGTCAAGTTGGGGGATCACATAGGAAGATTCCGGCCTTCTGGCCTTTTCTGCCTGCGCTTTTTTGTAGTCGATATCAGCCAAAGAACTGGCTTCGGCAAGTTCAAATTCCCTTTGTTTCCTACCTCCCATCCTCGGCGGTTGCTGGCCGTTGAAATCATCGAACATTTCAATAAGTCCACCGCCTTGAGGCTGAGATTGGGACATCGGATAGCCTTGGGCTGACGTGGTTGATTTCGGAGCGTTGAAAATGGAATTTTGAGGAGCTTGCGGCCCATAATCATCATTAAACATTTGCTGTTTTCTCGCTTCTTCGCTTTTCATGTATTGATCCAACATATTCTGCCTTTCCATTTTATTTCTGTTATCGAATTGTTGCTGTTGACCCGTGGCGTAAGTATCTCCTAACTGGTTAAGATTCTGAAGCAATAATTGAATCTGTTCAGAATTAGAGGGTCTTCTATTTAATTGTTCGTAAGGCCTAAATTGTAATGCCATATTAGTTACCGTCCTTATTTCAAGAAGTTATATGGATTGCTTTGATATCCTTGGTAAAACCTAGTGGCCGTATTAGCTCCATCTAATCCCATGTTTACCCAATCCATAGTATGAAAAGGTTGATTTTTCTGACTATTCATCCAATTTTCGTAATCCTGCATCTGCTGTTGGTAATCCTGTCTCTCGCCCAGTCGGCCCGTCAAATAATCTTGCATTTGAGAGCTTCGGTTTCGGTTGTAGTCCATTTCTCCAAAACCTCGATCGCGATAGGCTTCGTAGTCTTGTCTCGCGGCTCCGGTTCGGCCTCCGTACTGATCCGCGCTCAAACCCGTTAAGAACTTCTGCCTGTTTTCGGCAATCTTGCCCATTAAGTCAGTCAAAGCGTAATCCAAAGAAGCCGACGTGCCAGCAGGCATTCCTTGGTTCGCGTAGTAAGACAAGAGATTCTGCTTCTGCTTGTCGAAAGCAGAAGTGTCGTACCCTTCTAATTCCGTCGCGAGTCCCTGCCTAAACTGCTGATCCTGTCTTTCCCGATACTCGGGAAGTTGAGAAACGAAGTTTCTAAGGGTAAAAGCGTCGATCTGGCCAGAGGCAAGACCTTGCCGGAAATGGTTTAGCTCCGCTTCCGATGCGCCTCGATTCAAAAGCTCCTGAAAAACGTCTTCAACAGGCTGTGTGTACTGGCCAAGCGTGTTGTTGGGATTATTAGGATTGTTCGGGCTGTTTGCGTTCCTCGGATCTTGAAGTTCTTGCTGTCTTAATTGATTTAAGAAAGCCTGGCCCGTCCATCTTCCCTGGGCTCCCTGACCGTGGAAATAAGGCAACGCCTGATTGTATTCGTCTTGCGTAGGCTCGCGGCCCAACGTCTGCCGAAACATATTGTACGCAAGCTGATCCGTTCTCTGATCGTCTTGGCCCCAGGCATAAATACTGTCGTCACGACCTTGTCCTTCCGGTCGATTCCAAACTTCTCTCGCTTGTTCTAGTGTAATAGCCATAAATCCTCCTTTATTTTGCGACCCAACCGGCAGATCCGGTTCCGCTTTCTTTTACATACAAAGTGGTTGATGCTCCTCCATCTGTTCTCAAAAACAAGCTCCCGACCGGCGCGGTAATGACGTTGTTAGGAGATCCGGTTCCTGAAAATATGTTCTTCGTCACTTTCCGAATGTCTTGATAAGAGTTTTCAAATTCTTGTTGGACGATAGCGTCTTTGTGCCTGAAAATCGGCCCTTCGGCAAACAAAACCATGGCCGCGATAAACATCAAAAAGAAAATAATTATTAGTTTTTTGGTATCCATGGCTTCTCCCTGAATCCATATTGAATCGCAAACACTTCAAACGGCTGATCGGCGGCATCATTTCCAAACTTAAAGTTGAATGTCGTTCCTACCTTGCCTAAAGGCAGATTCGTGTTTTTGTATCTGTAATTCGTCGGAGAGTAGAGGCTCATCGTATACGCCGTCGAAGAACTACCATTGATAGCGTAAGTGACCGTCATAGACGAATTTTGAATACTACTCGTAAGGAACGAAAGACGAACAAGCTCAGAATCGTTAAAAGGGCTACTAGCAACAACATAATCTTTTGATTTCCAATAGGAATTTATTGTGCTTCCATTATCGTCATTAACACCGCCAAACTTATGGATATATCCGCCAGTTGAACTACCGAAATAAAGAGATCCGCCTTTAACGTAAAAACCGTTCATCGGAATATCGTAAATCGTAAAACCATTATTCAGCATGTCGTATTTAATAACTCTATTATTGTAAGAATTTGAAGAACTCTGGACATTCCACCACAAAGAATAATCATAATAACCACCATAAATTTTGTCCGAGGCGTTCCCTTCTAGCCAATACTGCGTGAATGAATAAAGAGCAGGAACATTAAATAAACCATTGTTCATCATAATGTCTCGTATCTGAAAATATGTTCCGGTCGATATTGATGGTATGTCTCCTGATGTAATTGAAGTCCAAGACGGAGTGGAAGAAGTAACTTGAATCGTATTCGTGGAAGCGCGAATAGAGAAATAATGCGTAGCGTTGGAGTCCAATTTAGAAGCTAAAAACGAATCCCAAGAAGTAAGACTCGGAGCGTTATTGACGGCTGATAAATACGTCATGGTCTGTGGAGCCACTGCAAATGTGTCAATGTAGCACGTCGCTGATCCTGTCGTTCCTTTCAAATAGCCAAGATACATATAATTGGCTTCTCTCGGAGCCGTATGCGTTCCGCTTAATGCCACTTGATCGTTAATCATAATCTGATATGTCGTTGTCGATAAATAGAACTGAACTGTGGCGGGAAGGGCGTAATCTATGGTAGTAGACGCGGCTCCACTTCGGCCTGTAATAGAAAAGTTCGCCACGTGCATTCTTGTCGTTGTCGTAGACTCAAAATCAATAACGATTCCAGCTCCGTCAGGATTCGATGAACTTGTCGCTGTTGATCTAAAAGTCCAATAAAGATCGCTTAAGTTCGTTGATACTGTCGGAAGAGAAGAAATAACCACGTAATAAGTCGTGCCCTGGCTGTAATCTGTTAATTTTTCAACAGTTCCGATATTGGTTCTTCCCAGAGTCCCGCCATCATGTCCCAAAAGAAGCATACCGTTGGAAACGGTTGCGTTCCCGGTGACAGAACCACTTAAAAACTTATCCCAAACTGGTTTCGCTCCAGCAGTATCCGTCGTTCTTAGCGTATCGAAAGTCTCAGGAAAGGTAAATTGAATTTGGCCCGAAACTGTAATCGTGTCGGCGTACACATTCGGATCGAAATTGCCCGATCCGAAATCAATCGAAGTCGTTTGTGTCCATGAATTTGAAACCCGATTCTGTATTGTTTGAATCGTGTTCGTAATGTCTCGGCTCATGCGGGTGATATTAGATCCGTCATAAGAATAAAAATGGCCGTCTTGTCCTCGCCAATAGAGAACGTCGTTCCAATAGATCGAAGCGTTATCAAGATTTCCTACCACCGGAGATATTGTTCTGACTTGCCAGTCCAAAAGATTCGGGCCGAATAAAACATAGCCGAAACTGTCTTGTTTAAACCAAATCAAACGATTAAAAGCGTAAACAATGTGGGTAATTCTCGATCCTGGCGCGGTAATGGTGATTTGGTTTGGGTCTGTGCCTTGCGAAAAAGGAGGAACCCAACTCGTGAAATCAGCAGATTCCGAAAAATCAATTCTGTTGGGAGCTTCCGCTACAGAGAAACCAGATATAACAAGTCGGTCAGGGGTAACCGCCACCATCGTTCCTGTCGAATTGACGCTGGCGATAGAAGTAGCAGTAATTCCATTTGTTTTGATAAGAGTTGTTCGTGAGGTGTTGTTACAATAAGCAAATCCTTGAGAGTCTACGCACTGCCACGTTGCTCCATTTGGGCCGGTTGAAAATATCGTTTGAAACTGGCCGCCATTTATCGAAGATGACATTCTAGTATCATTGAACGCTAAAACAATTTCATTCCCGTTGGTATCGTAGAACTTATAAACACCGTGAGTCGGAGAAGTCGTAATAGCTAACGCAAACGCTTGAGCGAAACCTTCTCTTTTCTTAACCGATTTTCCTTCCGGTGTGATATCAACATTAAGAAGGTCTTGCGCTTTGCCGGAAGGGATGATAATGGGGCTATCGTAGTTATTGAGAGTACTAAAAGGCCCGACAGATCCTATCTGGACATCTTCTGCCCTTAAAGGCATAAAGCCTAGAAATAGGAATAAGAACCCTAGAATCTCCCTCTTATATGTGGGAGCCAAAAGGCTCATAGAACTCCTATCCGAGCGGATATTGTTTTGTCGGTCTTCCGTAACTTCCTGTTCTTGCCCCTTGTGGTCTCCATAATACTCGCGCGGGAATGTCAACAGGCGAATCGTATTTATTTATAATTCTTTTAATTTCTAACTCAAATTGACCAGGATGATCCATAAGTCCTGATCTGTGGAATCTCGATTTTGCTAACGCTTCTGGAGTCGCATCATCCATCCAGCACTGAGCTACGACCCAATGAACAATAGCCATATGATAAGGCACCATCGCAGCATTTCCGGCAAAAGGAACATCATCTGAATCAATCATTGGCTCTGGATTATGCACTGCCCATTGCCTGAAACCGTTGGTTATGGCGTTTTCTGCATCTGGAGCAGGAATAAGATTTATAACTTGTTCCGTACCATCCCACCAATAAGCAACTGGAGCACCTAATCCAAGTTGTTGCCAATTCGGAAACTCAAAATCAATTTGCTCTCTTGAATATCCTTTTAGTCTAAAAATACTTCCATCAGGCCTAACCATTTCTATTCTAATGATATCCATAGTGTCTTCATCTAAGTGCAGTTCTGGATTTCCAGCAACCGGAGTTTTCGTGCCAAAAAACTTTATGGCACTCGTATAAGCAATGACTTTTGTCTGAGCAAAGTTAATTCGAGATAATAAAATGGATTGTCCCCACCGTTCATTATTGGGATCATTCAATAGTCTCCCGCATTCCTCATATATTTGACTAATATTCATTTTTAATCACCTCTAAGATGCTTTTATAGGTCTTTGCAACCTTGTTCATATCAAAGTCCTTCCTTACCCTGTTTCGCGCCTCTGCGCCCATCCTAGATCGTTTTATGGGGTCTATAATAAGACTCCTTAAGGATTCATACCAAGCTTTCTGCCCTTTCACCAAAATACCGTCAATCCCGGCCCTGATCGATTTCTCAAACGGGTAAACCTGGCTGGCTACGGTGGGTATTGCTAAAGCACTGTACTCCAACCATCTTAAATTCGATTTGGCGCGGTTGAAATTGGAATCGCACAAAGGAGCTACCCCAATATCCATCTGCCAGCCCTTGATTGTCTCCGGCCATTTATCAATCGTAACCCATTGATTTGTTAAATAAGAACGATCATGTTTAATCACCGTCCCGTCCCTCATTCCACCCGCAGCGATAAATTCAACATTTGGGAACTCGTCTAAAATTGCCTGAATAGGCTTTTCAATGCGAAGCAAGTCCTCGCCGTGGTTCCCGCTTCCCGTGTAGCCAATCCGAATCCGGCCTTCGTCCTTGCTTACTAACGGATGAGGCTTTACGTTGTCCCAAATGTCAAAATCAATGGCGTTTTTGACGACGTAAATGTTTTTGTTTGGAAAAATCTCTTTGATATTGTCGTGAATGTACTGCGTCGAACAAATCACCGCGTCTGATAACTCAATTTGCTCGTACGCCATCCGGTCGTACTCGGAATTTGGACGATAAGGATTTGAGGCGATGTTGTAACTCGGAATATCAAAAACCCAATCGTCGATTTCGGTTATAATCGGCTTTTTCGGGTAAATATGCTTCAAGGTTTTGAATAAAGCGATTACACTCCACGAACTCGTCAACTGCCAGATCGACATATCGGATATTTTTAACATTCCCTCCATCTTGTCCGTGACAATCCGATTAGAAGGGCTGTTGTTATCCGATCTTTTCCATGCGTCCTGCCACATTCCAGGATGTTTGCTGTCGTCGTAAGGGAACCGATCGTAACAGATATCGCATTTCTCAAATTTGTTCATCTTGTCGGCGTAAGAAGTCATCCGAACATAAGAAACCGCCGCGTTTTGGGTGGGGCCCATCCATACCCTTAAAATATCCTTGTCTAAAAGCTGGTAATCCCACGGCTTCATGTTCTTAGACCCGCATTTAAAAAGGACTTCGACGGGCTTGTCTCCGATATAAGCGCCCGCCCAGGCGACGTTCATCTGCGCGCCGTTTAAAACCTTAAAATGAACGTCGTAAAAGTATTCACTCAGCATATCGTGGATTTCTTGCGAGGTGTAATAGGCGTGATGAAGCCTTCTGTCGTCCCATATGTTCATCTCCAAGTCTTTAAGAGGAGATGAACCAATCAAAACACCGTCTTTTTTAAGGACTCGCCTGATTTCAGACAAAAGCTTCTTCGGGTCGTGAACGTGAACCAAGACTTCCATTAAAACAACGTAATCAAAAGACTTGTCGGGGAAAGGCAAGTTTTCGCCGTCGCCTTGGATAACGTCCAATCCCTTATCCCTCGCGGCTTTGACGGCAACCTCGGAAATATCAATGCCCTTAACCTTAATTCCCTTCTTTCCTTCTATCAGTCTTTTAAGAAATTCACCGGAATTAGCCCCGACATCCAAAACCGAACAGTTGTCCGGTATATCCCAAAAGATAGGATTAACCCTGGAACCGTGAAAAGACTCAAAGCCGTTCGGAACCGTATCAGGATAAGCCCGATAGGTCTCGTTCATCTCCTCTTTTGTCGTCTTTTCAGTAACTAAATTGCTCATTTAACCACCCAGTTCGGATCGAACCCTCTGTTTTTGCTCATCATGCTGTCCGGTAAAATCCGGTGCAAAGTCGCGTAAGGAATTTCACCTTTTCCGTTATCTCCGCAAAAGTCAATCTTCTTGCCCGCTTTGATCCAATTCGTAATAAATTGGTAATCGTCGGTAATTCCCTTCTGTTCTGCGGGATAGCCTCCTATTTCAAGTGCGGAGGCTTTCTTATAAGCCGCCGAAGGATTGCAGTAGTAACTGACCTCTCCTTTCGCTTTAAACAGTTCGTGATCGAAGGGAGATCCGTTAAATGTTTCCAACGGTTCCTCGAAATAATCAATCGAAATATAAGGAAAATTCACCAGTTCCGACTCAGGGTTTTTGGCGAACCAGTTAAGAATCTCCTCCGCTCTCGTATTGATATAAACATCGTCATCGTCACAAACGGCAATAAGAGGAGCCGTCGCCGCGTTCGCGCCGATATTCCTCGATCTTCCACCACCTTGATTGGTCTCGTTGTGAATGATCTTCATCTTCGGGAATTTGGAGTACCAATCATCCAGAAATTCCTTCGTCCCGTCTTGAGAGCAGTCGTTGACGACAATAATTTCAATGTCTTCTTCCGTTTGACTTAAAAGGCTGTCAAGGCACGGAGCAAGCCATTCCACTCGGTTATGGGTCGGGACGACAAACGATATTTTCGGCATTAGGGTGATCTCCTGGTATAACCGCGATAGCTTATAGAAGCTGTACCGGAAGAAACGACAATCATCATCTGGCTGTTAAACGAACCACAAATGGCGTTTTCTTCGGTCGTAGTCACATTTATCGGCGTGCTAGCGGGGACGCTAACCAATCCCCATATTGTCGTCCCACCATTAAGAGCCCCGTCAATAATCGTCATGTTCGAGATCGTTGTTGACATGAGACTCCAATTCGTTAAACAGTTTCTATTCCCTGCGTCAGCGGTTATCGTCGAAGACGACGCGGTGACGGATGTCGCGGTTCTAAACGACGGACCTAACATACCATCGATTTCGTACAGCATCCCCTTGGCTTGAACTTTCACAAGGCAGATAAACAACGTCCCAATAAACAAAACAATCTTTTTCATTTCATTCTCCTTTAAGGCCTGCCATCTCGCGGATGGTTTGAATATATTTTTTCCGATCTAAAAGAGTTTTGTAGTGCTCCGCGGCGTTCGGATCGACAATACCGCTTCTGACATTTCTAATAGCCTGAACGATTTTCTTTTTTGTTTGCGGCCAGCGGATAGAACTAAAGCCAGGCGAGAAGATATCCCAGGAGTCCATGGGAGAGGTTCCCTTGGTGTCGATCAAATGACCAAACTCTAAAGGAATATTGGAAATAACACTCCTCCCAGCCAAGAAGAAATCGCAGGCGGCCATGGGAAGAGTATCGTGCCGAACCAATCTCAAAACACAAGAATTGTCATAGACGTAATTCTTGTACTCTTTAAGATCCATGTTCCCGTAATGCTTGAAATTTGGAGCACCAAAATCCTTCGCGCCATCTCCATATCCCGTAAACTGAACGTCCGGCATAGCCCTTACAATCGAAAGAGTCTGTTTCATTAAATACTTGTCGAAATCCGTTTTTTCTGTCAGATAAAGAGCCACTTTAAACACTTCAGGCAGTGGCTTGACTTCGTAATCGTTGTAAGTCGGAAGCGGCACGATCTGGGCCTCGATTCCGAACTCCCTAAGTTCTCGTTGCGCCTGCTCGTTTTCGCAAAGGATGTAGTCACTCCCCATCTTCACAACACCCGCCATAATCCGCATGGAGTCATACGGGAATTTCCGAAGCCAGTAGATATCCGCTCCGACAAAATGAATGATCTTTTTCACTTCAGGAGAAAAAGAACCAAGGATTCTCGGATGCTCGTTAGACCGGTCGTTTGGTTTCATGTAGAACCCGATCATGTAAAGAGACTTGTAGTTGTTGGGTTTGTAAATAGTGTCATCTCTGAAATCAGCACCCAACATCTTGGCAATCTGAATGCCATGAAAAGGAGCTCCTAAAGAAGTGACGCAAATATCGTTCAAAGGAATACCGTTTTTCTTTTTGACGAAATTGCTTCTTTCAATCCAGTTGTTGCTGGAATCGTCAGACAGTCCTTTCGGTCTCGGAGGCTCGGCAATAAAAGTCAAATCGCGGTGAATGAAATGGCCTTTAATGTTGTGCGTTTTCACCACTCGAATCCAAAAATCCCAATCCTGAAGACTTTTGACTTCTGTGTCCCATTTCACCACATACTTTCGCCAAAGAGGGAACCCGCAGTCGATGTAATTGGCGTTTTCCAAAAGAAACGGATCGAATTCTTTTGATCCGTAACCGGTCGCCGGAGCCGTGGCGTACTCGTAACCGCTATACACAAACCCGCATTCGGGATGCTTAATCAAAGCATCTACCCATAACTGAACCATCCCAGGCTTGGCTCTGTAATCAGAATTGAAAAAAGAAACGATTTCGCCTTTGGACTGCTCAAATCCGAAGTTTCTGGCATTGCAAGCACCGGATTCTGGAATAGAAAACACTTTAAACTTTCCAGGTTCTTTGTTTTCAAAGAATTTGGCGGTTTTTAACATAGCCTCGTCTTCACCGCCATTAATCACGATAATGACTTCCATATTAGGGTAGTCCTGGTCGTCTAGAGACATTAAGCATCTCTTAAACACCGCGACATCCAGATTCTTGGCATGGACAGGGACGATAAACGAAATCAACGGCTCGTCTGAAAACACAACAGTCTTTTTCTCAGGTTCTAACACTTGCAGTTCCACTAGGAACCTCCCTCTTGGCTTTGTCATTGCTCTCTTTTATAAACTCGAAAATCTTGGATGAGAACTGATTGGAGATAATATCCGTACAAGGAAGAATGCAGTGTCCTCCAATCGGATCAGGCCTCATAACAGGCCGAATCAAATTGAAATCTCCCGATTGGAAATAGCCTTTGGAGTAGCTTTCTTCCCATTGGTCGTAAGTCTTAGGGTCAATCTCAAATTTGGTCATCATTCTCTGGACTTCTTGCCGCCAGGCGATTTCGACACCCATATGAACATTGGAAATCAACTTCAAAAACTCGCCGGTCGAAGGGTCGGTTCCTTGCTCGGTTTCCATCCCCGCCAAAGTAAAATGAAGATCGGCTAATCCAACGCTTTCCTTATCTCGTCCGAATATGAACTTTTTGTAAATAAGCAGATCGCTATCCAGTTTCGGGTGGCGGCCCCGTACCGGAGAATAAACAGAATTGAACCCACACCGATCCGTCGTCCCCACCGCAACGGAAGAATTGATGATCGTTACCTTCGGGCGGTACTTCAAAATATAGTTCTTGGTCGTCTTGTCGAATCCTTCGTGGTCGGGATAGCAAATGTGCAAAACCTCAATTCCAGATACGTCAATATCCTGAATGTCACGAATGTAAACCTCATGGCAGGAAGACAAAACTTTATACAACGCCTTCCCAACCTCGCCATTTCCAATAATAAGCGTCTTCATCGCAGCTCCTTGACTTCCTTAACAATTCGTTCGGCGTCTTCCTCGGTCATATTGGAACTTACCGGAAGGCTCAATTCTTCCTCGCCCCATGCCTCAGCCATAGGGAAATCGCCTTTTTTATAGCCCAAATAGCCATACGCAGGCTCTAAATGAAGCGGTTTGTAATGAATCCCAGTCCCGATCCCCTTAGAATGCAATTTAGACCGTAAATCATCCCTGTTTTTAACTCTCAACGGATAAAAATGAGTGCTGTGGCCCAAAGGCATCTTTCCAAAAGCGTTTTCGTACAGATTAAAAACTTTTAACCTTTTAGCCTTCATTTCAGGCCAGCGGCGAAGCTGAACCAAGCCAACGCAAGCCAACAAATCGGGTAAATTTCCTTTTAATCCCACTTTTTCAACGGAATAAGTCCTCGGTGTCCCTTTTCCGTAGCGTTCCCACGAACCCTTTGTTAATCCTTGCGAAGACAATACTCTGATATCATCTGCCAGGCTCTTACTCTTCGCTAAAACCATCCCGCCTTCACCGCAGGTGATGTTTTTGTTCGCGTAGAAGCTAAATATCTTCATATCTCCCAATCCACTTAAAACACTCCCAAAAGCATGGGCGCAGTCTTCAACAACAGGCAGTTCATGCGGTAATTTTCCGAAATGACATGGAGTCCCGCTGTAATGAACAGGAATCGCGGCTTTTGTTACCGGATCGATATTGTCTAAGGCCAAACCAATATCCAAACAGCCTGTTTTATCAACGTCTACTAGTACCGGATAGGCTCCAACAGACAAAACAGCGTTTAAAGTCGCGGCGAAAGTGAGTGGAGGCAGGATAACCTCGTCCCCTTTCCCTATTTTTAACGCTTTTAAGGCCAACTGAAGCCCCATCGTACACGAACTAACGGCAACAGCGTACCCGCCACCCATAATTCGAGCGAACTCCTGCTCAAATTCATGTGCTACCTTGCCCGTTCCAATCCAACCCGATCTAATAACGTCCATAACAGAGGACATTTCTTCTTCCCCTAGATCCGGTTGATTAAAAACGATGAATTTTTCCATCAATTTCATTATCTAAACTCAGAACACCTGCAGTTCATGGTATTACAGTGCCCTTTTTCCCCGCCGTAATGAACTTCTTTAACATGAGTACATTCACATATTCCACGTGGAACATTATCCACAACCTTATCCACAATCTTAACAACAGGCTTCAGTTCTTGCGTTTTTTTAACTTCAACTTCCTTCTTTTTGTTCTTGCTTCCCTTCGGTCTCGACATTTGAGTCTCCTTAAGTAAGTTTATGAGGTGGGCGAGAGAGGGAGCTCTGCACCCACCCCATAAACAGAACTATTAGTTGCTCTTGTAGATAACCAAGATCGCCCCGCACGAAGGATTGAGAACCTTCGCGGCGATAGGCAACTTGTACGATACAAGCGCACGTTGGCCCAAAGGATCTGACTTGTCCTTTTGGGTGGTCGGAATCAAGTTGACCTCGATATCCTTCCCGCCTAGCTTCGTTACGCCGTAAGCCCCTTTTCCGAAGATCAGGGTTCCGTAAACGATACCACCAGCCTGCAAAGCAACAGCAGACCAGGCAGAAGCGCTTACAGTAGCGCGAATGGCTTTCGTCGATTCTTGGAACCGGACTTTTTCAATAACGCCAAGTTCGCCTTGGGTCATTTTGTCTGGATACTTGAATTGCATCCAGGTTGCGAAGTCCGCATCCTGACGAAGCTGATCGGAAATGACCGGATCAACAACGCCACGATAAAGACCGTCATCCATCGGCATGACATCCAGGTTTTTAAGCTGGGTCACAGTCCGGCGAATGTGGTCGATCGTCGCGGCAATGGATATTTGACCAACAACAGCGTTGGTGAGAGCCGTTGCGATATTGGTGGTTGTGTTCGGCCAATAAGCAACTCCTCCGTTTCCTTCAAATATCGGGAAACCTTGGGAATAGATCGATCCGAACGTCACAGAAGCCGCAGACATCGCCGCTCCCGTGGTTAGACCACTATTACCAAACCCAATTTGAAGGCCGACGAAGTTGTCGAGTGTGAGAGCACCCGCATAACCCATCATATCCACGGTTTCTTTTACCACGGGGCAGACCGCGGTCAAATCCACCTGATCGGTGATTGACTTGAGGTCTGCTTTCCAGGAAAGTACCGCGCTGATTTTACGAGCGGACACAGCCGATGCCGCTGGAGTATCTCCATCCGTAAGGTCGTATCCGACCGCTGAATTCAGTAATTGATGCCAGACAATCGTCTGACCGGAATTACGAGGAATGGGGCGTTGTTCTCCCCATTTGTCATAGACAAGATTGGCCTCAAGGCGTTTCTCAAACACCTTGGAGTAATAAATGCCAATCATGCCTGCAATCGTTGTGTCTGATGCAGTTGTATTAACCATAATCTCCTCTTTTTAGAGGGTTTAGGCCAAGTCCTCGTACGTCTTAAACGCTCTTATCCCTTTAAGATGCTTTTCCAAGTCCTCCGGCGTCATTTTCGACGCTTCTTGGACGGTAGGCATCCCCCCGTTTCTCCTCCCTGAAAAACTGCTCGAACTGTTCCCAACCGCTTTCGGCGGATCTGTTGGGACGTTTGAAGTTTGTGCCGAAACTCCTCTCATTGCGTTTTTGCGGCCAATATTCGCTAAGGCTTCTTTCAAAGCCGTGGAATAAGGCCGTCGTTGAGTAAACAGAGTCGGATTCTTTGAGAATATCTCTCGAATTTCTTCTTGAACGTCAGGGTTGTGAAAAGCCGGATCACCGGCGACTTCCGTCATATCCGCACTCTTTTCCGTACGCATTACCAATTCTTCTCGCCATTGCTGCATCTCGGCTTGTTGTCTCCGAGTTGCGGCTTCAATGGAGTCCCTTATCATGGGAAATACTTTTCTAAAATCTTCCACTGATAAGTTGTAAGAAGCCGCTACTTGTTCCTCTGTCATCCTTTGCTCGTAGGATGTCGGAGGCATTTGCGGCGGCGGTATGTACGGAGGAGGAGCATAAACAGGAGCAGGCGGGGCGTAACTCGGAGGCGGGCCCTGATAATACGGGTTCGCCGGAGGAGTGTATCCCTGCTGCTGATTTTTTAACTGGCTCAGCTCCTGGTTCTTTTTATGGAACTCACGCTCCATGTTTTCATATGACTTCAGCGCGTCTTCCGCTGATTTCCAACCTTTCTTTTTTGCCAACTCTGGTACGTCTTCTCCCTGACTTTCGGAGGGCGTAGCCTCTTGTTGAACAGGTTCAGGAGGCGGTGCGGTCGGTTCGGGTTGTGGGGCTGGCCCCGCCTGACCTTCCTTCGCCTTTTCCTCGCTGATCTTACTTTCCAACTCAGCTAACTCTTTGTCTGTCACTGTTTCCATGTTACCTCCGGTTGCCGCTCATTACTTGGGTTGTGAAGCTTTAGCTTCGCCCGTTCTGTGAGTTGTGGCTGTTATTTGACCGCCCTCGCGGGTTGTGGTCGAAATCTGTTGGGTTTGCTTTATAATCAATTAAATCCAGGAGCTTCTTAAGACCGAGTCGTACACCTCGACACTCGGCAATAATGGCAATATCAAGCTCAGCCGTTGGAATCCGGTCTTCATCTGCGATCGATTCCGCTTTGATCTCATCGCACATACTAACAAGCTCTCTAAAACAAGGGTTCTCCGTCCAAATCTTCCAGGCTGAATTGGTCTCGCTCACGATAACGGAACTCCCATACCATCAATTCGGGAAGCACCTGGGCCCGTTGCAGGCATCGCCGGTTGAGGCATGCCGTAGTTTGGAGGAGGGACGTTTCCAGAGACCGGCCCCGCAGGGTTCATACCAGGGTTCCCAGGAGGCGGACCGCCAGCCATCCCTTCCATTCCTGGAATACCCGCACTCACCAGTTTCTTTTTGAAATCGTTAAACGTCTTTAATTCGTCGTCACTCATCATAATCTCGTCAGGATCGCCGCCAGGAACCGTCAACCGGTACATCTTCCTCGCGTAATCAATTTTTTTGAGGAAAGGCTCCATAGCAAACAAGGCATAAAATTCACGCATTTGCGCTAATTGAAGGCCTTTGTTTTGGGTGGTGAGGGAACCGAGTGACACCAGTTTCGCCAATTCGTTTAAGTCTTCTGGGGGTATAAGCTCAAAGGTCATCGCCCTTTTTTCGCCAATGATCTTCGTAATCTGGTCGTAACTCTTAAACTGGTAGATTCTTTGATACTGCCGATCGATAACCTTTTTCAATGCCGCTACTTCTAAAACTGAAGCGTAAAGCTTAAATCGTTCGTTCGCGACTTCATGATTGAGAAGCTGGCCTCTAAATGTCCCGTTTCCGGCTTGGTCTTCACCGGCTCCGATCGTTTGGGTGGTTTTGACCACATCCGTTACTTCCTGCGCCTCGCGGTCTACCTCTGCCGATCCCCTCCAAGAATCTTGGGTGATATCCGGCATATCGATCGGCATCAAAACCTTCCTGACATCGTCAATACCCGAAAACGGCCAGATAGCACCAGGGTCGGAGACAAGACGGCTCCATTCGTCCTTAGAAACCTTGTCTTTTAACACGGCGATGATCTTGTTCAGAATTAAGTTTATGTTGTCCTGGCGCGTGTTTCTAATTTCGTTCTTTTCACCTTGAAGACCAAACAATAACTTCCCGTTTCCAATACCGTAAAACTGATGAGGCCGTCTTATGTAGTTCCCTTTATCATAAGGCGGGCAGGCGTCGATAAAAGGATTCACTCTCTTTCTGACTACCCATTGTCCATCTATAACCCAGATCCAAGCGTACTCCACCTCATATTTAGCCAAATCGTCTTCTCTTGTTTCAGGATACAAGTACCATTTCGGAACTGGCCCCCAATACTCCATTCCCTCATGCTCCATATCAGGCCGGATGTAAGGCATCGGCACACTCGTATCGTTTTGGGCTTCTCTTTTAACCGCTAATTCTGGGTCTTCGTCCGGCATTGAGTTGCCATTCATCAACAGTTCCGTTGTCACATTATCCAACCGGTAGTAGGGGTCGGGGTTTCTTGACCCTTCCAGTAGTTCTTTGTTCGTGATCTTGAACTTTTCAATGACCCACGTATCCTTTGAAAAATCTTCGATCCTGGGTTGAGGGTAAATATTGTAAATATCGCAGTTTTTAAACGTGGCGTAGTCTTTGACGATCTTCCTCTCAGGGATCATCTGGTCTTGCTGTTCCATCTGACCGTTGAAACCGAAGAAAGAACCCATTTGACCTAATAAACCCTGAATCATCGGAAGCATCGGTTTCTGGCGTTTCTTAATCATTACCGTCGCTTCTTCTTTCAGATAATTGCTTTTTCCAATCGCCGTTCCGTAAAGAGATAACGTACGGCAGAAATCAGCCCACTGAACCTTAAACCCAGACTTTTCCAAGTCGTGCTGGATGATCTCGTTTGTGTCTTCGATTCGGGTTTCGTTCTCCTGGCTTCTGGCTATGTATTCTGCGGGAGATTCGGGTCCCATGCTCATACCGTGTAAAGCCGCAGTGCTTCTTTCTACAAACGTCGTTGTCATCGGCTGAAACGTCGTCGCCTGCCAGCTCTCTTTGTTCGTGTTGTCGTACACCTGCTCGTAGTTGTTCGTTGCCTCGTCCCATTCGATCCTGAAAGGCTGTCGCCATTGTTCCGAGGCTTTTTGGCGGCTGACCACCATTTGAATGATCTCTTGGTTCACAAGGTAGTCCAAAGGCATGCCCGCCACGTCTACGTCGTTCTGAGGCGATTCTAGGGCCATTCCTGGCAGTTCTGGTGACATTTGAGGAGCTGGAAATTCGTTCATTTCATCCATACCGTTTCACGGGTGTCCTTTCGGGGATAGATTCTTCTTGTCTCGGATCGGCCATAAGAAGATATCTCATAACGTCCATCGGGTCTTTGTAGGCGTCTTGATACTTTCCAGTCTTAGGGTCTAAAGACCAGTATTGAAACGCCTTGATCGTGTTGATGCAGTGCGGGTTGATGTATAGCTTAGGCCGGTTGATGCTCGTCAAAGGCTTTGTGGCGTCGTATTGAAGATACTCCCTGACCTTATGGATTCCGGTTTGGATCTCTTCTTGTGCGGAATAGCTCGCCTCGTACCACATCCCGATCTCCTCCAACTCCTGCCTTAACGTCTTTTTATTAACCGAACTCACCGAATCGGCGAAATGACGGTCAATTACCCTTTTAACGTTGTATCCGGCTTCCTTGGCTTCGTAGATCTTCTTGTAGTCCTGGATCGTTAGCTGGCAGTTGTGCATTTTAAAGAAGTCTTCGTTCGGATGCTCGTCGAATACAATTACATCCCCGTTTTTGTTGGGACAAGCCCAAATGGAAAAGAAAGGTTTGTCTGCGTGAGGGTCAACGACGTTATAAATAGTCGAGTACAGCGGAGGCCGGAAGGAATCTTTTAAGACATGGACATTCGGCATGAAGGTTTTGAATATGCGGCCCTGCAAATACATGGCCCTTCCACCAATCCGAGCCTCTCGTTCTTCCGGTGAATATTCAGCAATCATCTTCTCAATATCGTTATGCTCCAAATGGCCTCTTGTTCCATGCTGTTTACAAGCCTGTTCCACATCGCCATAAAAGATAAATCCTTGGTGCCTAGGTGCCACCAGATCAAAGAACCAACCGGCGTCTGTGAGCGGGGTCATGCCGATCACAACAATTCCACCAACGCGCAGTCTTGATATATTCGGAGCCCAAAGGTTTTGCGGGGGCGGTTCGTTGAAAAAAACACATCCCAGATTCGCCCCCTCGTGCTGTTCTTTGTCCTGATCGTAAGTAAGAACTTCCAAAGTCCAGTCACCAGATTTGTAAATAGCATCGTAAGCCTGGCCGTTTCTGCCGGATCTGTACCTTCCCCGCGGCCACCATTTCTTGATCTCGGTGGGCAGAGGGCCGCCGTCCTTAACCTGACTGACTTCAGATACGAATCGGAGTCTTTTCGGATAAGGCCATTTCTGAAACAGGGGATGCTTAAAGTAGGAGTTTTGGGGGCCGAAGATAATGTTCGCGGCAATATTGACCAGAGCCGTTGTCTTGCCCAATCCGTTAGCCGCAGACAAAGTGTAGACAAGGTTTTGAGTCGTTCCGATAGACTTAATGAAGTCTTCAATCGGTTTGTTGGGTTCGTAGAATTGGCATTTCTCATTCGCCTTCAACCACTCCATTTCCCTCTGGATGACCATTAAGGCTTCGGAGCGCGGCATCAAGTTCTTCGCGATTGGGTCGTTCGGTGATGTCATTTAATTCCAACTCGGTAAATTGCGGGGCTTTTCCAAAAGCTCTCTCGTTGCACATTTCATAGGCTTTTAAGAAAACCTCCTCTTTTCGAGTGTTCTTAAGAATGTGCATAAATTTCTTGTCTGCATTCGAATCTTTGATGATTCTTTCGAACTTATGTTTGACGTAATCTGGGACTCTTGGCATTTAATTTCCAATCTCATTGAAATTCAATCTAAAACAAAAATCACGTTTATTTACTTTAGCCATGATTCAGTGCCTTTAACCTCTTCGGTTATTTGCTTTGTTTGCTTTAGTTGGTTTTTGCGGTCGAGGAGTCCTAGTTCTGATAACTTCTGGTTTTTAATGGCAATCTCTTGTTCGAGGTTTTGGAGGTTGGCTTGATATTCCTTTTCGTTTTCGGCGCAGGCTGAGTCATGGGCGATCATTTGCGGCTTGGGGATGCAGGCGGATAAAAAGAAAGCCCCACTTACCATTATCGATTTAACGATAGGCGATAAGTGAGGCGAATTGGTCGGGCGTTGACCAAATAAAGTCTTTAATACGATCATAAAACCGTATTGGCCACGCCCGTGGTCTGAGAAGCTTACATCAACTTGTTTATTTTTTCAAGGACTTTTTTACTTCATAAAACATTTTGTCAGAATTTTCAGTTTGCCATTTTCTTCCATTTTCACATTTCCAAACTTTCTTGTTGGTCTTATAGTCCGGTCTCTTACCAAATGGATTGCTGATAAAAGCTTGCTCTGACCATAAAATCCTGTTGTTGGGTTGTGCGGAGAAGTTTCCGTTTTCAAGCTTAATGATATGGGCGCATTTGTGGCCGATATCACCAGGATTGTCTGCGGCATGACTGCCCCACCAATCTACCGTAAACATATACTCCCCGAAATATTCCTTCCCGTCCCTTAAGATCGTCTTGACTTTGTTCTCTGATAGGAAGGCAAATTCGTGAACGGATACTTCCGAGGAAAAACAGTCCCATAACTCAAGGTCTAATAGGGATTGCTTCGGGGCCTGCCTGAATTGGCATAAAGCGTGGATTGGAACCCGCCAGATAATAGCTCCGTTATCTAAAAGACAATGGAATCCGATGGCGCGGCCTGGGGTCGAAGATAAACCAAATACAACGCATTTGGCATATTCTCCATGCCCTTTCTTTTGGTCGTATAAAAACTCCTTCCTCAACCAACACTCAAACTCCGGTATGTCTACGTTTAATTCACTCAAAATTTACCCCCGCATAAGGGCCATAGTTGTAATAAATATCCAAAGCGTCATTTCGGTATCCCATGCGAACAAAATACATCCCTTGGTTCCAGCTCGATTTGTACCAGGGCTCCATTGTCATGTACCCTTGTGGCGAATAGCTTTGGATCGTGGATGGAAAATAAATATTTGCTTCTTCTTCCGTAAACGGCCATGTCAATTCTCTCCATTCCAGTCTTACAATCTTTTCTTTCCCATTCTCAAAAGCTCGAAACGTCCTTCCGTATATCTCCGGCCCGATTGTGGCGTTATCTAGCATCGGAATATGAATAATAGATTTGGCTCCCGAAGTCTCCCACCTCGATACCCCTTTCCCTTTTATCAGTCTTGGCGGCCAGGGTTTGTAACCATCACTTCCTCTCCCACACCTCGGCCCGAAAGCGTTAATAGACCTCGGCAAATAAGACAATGGCCAGGGCCAATCAGTATGTCTAAGATTTTTTAAATGGTCAGGAAGGGCGCATTTTGGCATTTAAGGCCTCTTTTAAGGATTTATGGGGAATGGGGCGGTTTGAGGGGAAACGTGCCTGAAATCGAGTTTTAGGGCCGTTTAAAGCCATTTTAAACGTTACCAGCCATGCTTTTCAGCCCACAAGGCTTCTGCAAGATAGGGGTATTCTTCGATATGTTTTGAACTGAAATGAAAGGCCGCTAAATAAAGCATGGAACGCATCTCATCGTGAAGTTCCATGGCCTTCATCCACCATGTCCGTTCGTTCTGTAGCTTTTGAGGTAACATTTTTTACATTTACCTTGCCCTTGATGTTTTATGTCGGTCTTTTTACAAACAACACAGCGTTCCCACTGATGCGACCAATGTGATTTACGCCATTCTATCCACATCTTATTTCGGACTATTCTGGCCTTTTTTAAAAATTCCAAAAACCTCGGATCTTGTGCATGATCCCTATGGTGTTCGCTCGCAGTTAAAACAACAAGATTTTCTAGTCGGTTGTCGTCTTTTTTCCCGTTGATGTGATGGACATGTTCATTCGTGCTCAACTTTCTGCCTAACTTTTTTTCCATCAAATAGCGATGTTCTCTTTGAACACCTTGATTGGGAACTCGAACAATTCTATATCCCATCAAATCTTTTTTGTCTTTCTTAAAACACGGATGCTTGTCTGGATTTGCGCGATAAAACGAATAATGGCAATTTCGAGAGCAAAATTGACCGCCACCTTTGTAGTGATTTAATTGGCTTAATAAAAAAATAAATTCCTTCTGACAGTGGATACAAATACGCTTTTCTTTTGACATATGGCAATTAAAGCAAAATTGACTTTGACTGTCAACGCACAACCGTTAATATTTTGTTTTTATCATCACTGTAGAGAGCTTCAAACAATTTCCATTTGATCTTCCATTCGGGTGTTTCAAAACCTTTTACCTCAACGTATTCTTCTCGTCCGTCCAAATGTTTAATCACAAAATCAATATAGTAATTACAAATGTGCCTATTGTTTACGTCCAAAGATATTTTCCTCTGCCGTTCCCATTCGGCAATATCTTTTCCTTTGACCCTCAAATCCAATTCGGCGGCATAAGCGGCTTCTTTCTTGGAATGAAATGAGAGCCCATTATAAACGTGGCTTTTGTTTCTGTATTTGCTTCCAGTAAAACGTTCGCGCCAGGTCATTTCACAACAAAGTCTCTGAATATCTTGTGATAACCCAAACACGATTCTCCCAAGATTATTCTTTGCTTGATCGCGTTCAAAAGACTTTCGATCTTGTCCCGCCATTCTCGGTAGTGCGCGGTTCGGCCTTCGAGCTCAATCTTTCGATCCATCTCCGATTTCTCTCCGTCTTTTGCTGGACGATAAAAAACATTGGCTCGATCCACAAACGTATTCGCTTCAGCCAACAAAAACCCTAATCTCGAATACCATGTTTCAATCACGCACATCTGATGCAAAAGCTGGTTCGGGTCGTCGCTGAGTTTTAAACTAAGTAGCTCAATCGGGTCTTTTAATTCTTCGCTGGTCGCGGCCAGCCATTGCTCAAACTCTTCGGAAATCAAAATGGAACCTCGTCATCGTCTTTTTTTGCAAACGACGGGGAAACCATCTGCGGTAGTAACGGCTTGACCTTTCCACTGACCGGCACAATCATTTTTAAATTCTGAAACTCCTCGTTATCCACCCACATGGTTTTTACTTTTAAACCTTTCAACTGCTCCAAGTCAAAATCCATAAACGGAGAGGCTTTTTCTACCAACTGAGAAATATATTCCGAGTACAGCGTGGATTTTTGCGCGTAGCTAAGCCTCATCCATTTCGATTTGTGAGGGTATTTATAACCCTCAAATAAGAATTTGAATCGAATGGCCGGCGACGGCTCTCGCTCTTGCCCTAGATAAGGCTTCCAAGCATGTTCTTTCTCGTAGTCAATGTCATCAATAACTCCCACCACCCAATCCTTCGTGTCTAGCTTTTCATACTCCATTTTCTTCTGATCCGGCTTTATCACTTTAACACTCCTTTAGTAGCTTCTGTCATTTCTATCAGTAAAAGCCCTCTCTAGCGACCATCCATCTCGATCTATTCTTTGAATAGTAAGCTGATATTTTATTCCTAACTCACGACACCACTGTGCCATTGATTGTCTTTTCCCTTTGTAGAAAACAAGCCTATTAGTCCTCGCATTGTTGCATTGCGTTATTTGATCTGCCCACCTGCAATTTGATTTCTCATAATTGCCATCGTTATTGATTCTATCTAACGACATTTTATCTGGACATCTACCCATATCCTCAAGGAAGTTTTCATATTTCATCCAACGTTCGCATACTTTGATTCCACGCCCACCATAAAGAGGATAGGCTTTACAGTTTTTATTGTAACAACGAACCTTAATACCTGTCCAAATTCGATATTCTTTTGTTTTCGTGTAGCGACTTGCTTCATGATGAGTAATACTAGATTTTCCTCTCATCTCATCGTTATAACAACCACACGATTTTGACAAACCTCTCACTACATTTTGCTTATAAACTATTTTCTCAGTACCGCAATCACATCGGCATAACCACATAAAATACTTTCCACTCTTACCGGCATCTTCCAACACCGTCCACCGATTATATTTTTGGTTGCTCATCGAAATATTCATATTTGGACATTTGATACAGTTTTAGCGCGGCCAGGAATCCCTCGAAACAAGCATTGATATTTGAAACCTTTACTTCCTTAAATCCACCCTTTTCTTTGTCCAACCAAAGACCATAAACAGCTTTTACATTAAGGCCATATGTTTCTCTAAAAGCCACAGAATAAGAACTTAATTGTAGTGCGGCCTCCGGATAAATACCGTGGTTTCTGTCTTTGCGTTTTTTCGTTGTCTTAAAATCAAAAATAATGGCTTCGTCGCCGTCAAAAGCCACCATATCCAACGAACCACCATAACCGTACAACTTGGAGCCTAATCGCGTGTCTCCTAATTCAATAGTCAAATGATTTGATTCCTTCCAGGATAAAAAACCATCTACCCCCGCTTTAATATCATCTGTTATTTCTGTTTTTTCACCTTTAATTATCGCATTAATCGCGGCATGGACACGACTCCCAATATCAGCCGCTTCAGAAGATTTTTTCTTGTAGATATCCTTCGATTCTTTAATCAAAGCTTCAACATCAATAGGCGAACCATCGTGATTGGCGAAAAACTCCCGTATGTTTTCTCCCATACAATTCAAGGCCCACGGCAATAAGGCAGGCTTCGGAATCGCTGCGGATAGAACCGTCGTAACGCCGGGAAGCCATTTCTCATCGTCTCCAATCTGATAGAAATGTTGCCTGTTGCTGGAAATGAGTTTAACATCGTATAAAGGGCTGAGTCTCGTGGCGATCATTGGGAATCCCTTTCTTCCAGCTCTTCTTTGGTGAGCGGGCGCGTTAGTTCTTGTTTTGCTATCGCTACCGCTTCCTTCGCCGCTTTCATCGCTATATCGAATTGCTCCTTGCAGTTTTCTATCGCTATTCTCAGATTATTCAATTCGTCTTTCATTTCGATTTCTCCTTTCTCGGTCGGCCACCTTTTAAACCGTTTAGCCTCGACGACCGCGCCTTTTTTTCGGACTTCACCGATCCGCCTTTCTTTCCTAGTTTTCTTAAGTACTCTCGAATTATTTTTTCCATGATTTGAGTATTACCTATTCTGTTTAGTTTGTCAACACCTTTTTTAAATAATCAAAGCCATGAAAGACATACTGCTTTTAAGCATGGACTTGAGGCCGGTGAGTTTGGTCTTGCCTTGGTAGTCCCACATGATCTGGTCTTTCGCGTGAAAGACGTTCCAGTCGAACATATGCCACCATTCCATCTTTTCGTTGTAGGGATCGGTGGCTCTTAACGTGAGTCGTTCTAACTCCAATTCTATTCTTTTGTTGTGGCCGATTTGGATTTCGCTGTCGTCTGGAATGGAGTATCGGTCTTTTATTTCGGGGAGAGAAAATATCTTTTGAATGTTCCAGTTGGGAATTAAATATCCTTTCGCTTTTTCTACTTCGTGCAATTTATCTATCTGTTCTTGATCTAGTATTGATATCATCATGGCTCTATTCACGTAGTCTTTTATCATGCTCTTATCCTCCTGTCTTTTCCATCCATCCGAATAACTTCGCACATTCCAGCAATACGACTCGAAATCCGCGGGTCGATATTGTCATTGAGAAAATCCATGGAAAAATTAGAAGTGATGAACGTCGGAAGAAGGCGCATTTCACGGTAGTTTAACAGGTAGTAGGTGGCTTGTCGAACGTACTCTGTTGGCTTTTCCGCTCCAAGGTCGTCGATGGCAAGGAACGGAGAAGAAGCAACGGAATTTAAATATTCAAGGGCTGTTGGCTCCCCGTTTTTATGGCTGTAGCAATCTTGTAACTGCATGATAAATTCAGGGTACACAATAAATTCCCATCGAGATGTTAATCCGCTGTTTAAAGAGTAAATGGGTTGTATTTTTAACCATTCCCGAATAAAAGAAACAATGGCCGTTGTTTTTCCAGAACCAACCCCACCCGTTAATACAATGCCGCGCTCCTTCGTTTCTAAAAATGGCAGTAAAAAATCGGGTATAGGGAAAGGATACTTTCTAAATCTCAAAGGAACTCCGTAGAGTCTAAGATGTTCTTCGATTCCTCGATCAGTCAATTTTATAGGTTTTAACAATCCCTGCGAATTTTGAATCGACTCTTTCAGGTTCTCCAATTTTAGACTTTGGATAAGATCCTTGCTGTCCATTGCTTCCCCCTTTTTTCTCAAATAAACCGGCCCAATTGTTCGCCATGCTTTGATCTACCGATTCCCGCCTCTTTTCGCGCGGGATGGATCTAAACGTATTCCAAAGCTTGGAAAGGCCTGCCTTTGAAACATAAGACTGTCCCCGTTGCCGCTTATACTCCAACCACTCCCTAATCTCAGGCTCAGATACAAGAAGGTCATCTGGAATTACCAGTTCCCCCTTTAGGGGGTTAGGGGGTAAGTCTTTTCTTTTCTTATCTCTTCTCTTCTCCTCTCCTCTTATCTTATCTACCACGGTACCGCTCAGGTTTTGTACCGTGTCAGTACCGAGACACTTCTTTTTAATAGCCTCATATTTTGCAGGCTCTCTTCTATATTTGCCTCTTAAATACTCGCCGAAATACTCAAACCAATCATGAACTTTTAGGTAGGGTTCTTTGTCTATCCAGCCAGCCTCAATAAGGTGATTTGCATCAATTCCGATGGCCTTTGAGATAGTCTCAAGGCTCCATTTTGATAAGTCACCATCCTCCGCGTAATCCATGCTCCAGTACCAGAACCGGTGCAGTACCCCGACAGTACCGTTCCGATCCATGGAGCAAAGTTCCTCCAGTTTCAAAACTTTTGGATGGCGTTCAAGTCCCTGGTGCGATTTAAGCCATGCCATTTCATTTCTCCAAATAAAAAGGCCCTGCTCCCTGGACACTGGAATGTTTCGGGAGGCAGGGCAAAAAAATACCATCCGACGATAGCCGCCGCATGGGTCTTGATAAGATAAGGATTCCAGTGTCCATTGATAGAAATTTAAAATTATTTCTATTGTCTGTCAACAATTATTTTATCTCAAAATCCTCGTCGGAGAAAGGCTGGTTCCACTTGTTCGTATCTTCTATCTTTTTAATGTGTTCCTCGAAACTGTCCAGGCTTTGTTCGGTGTTAAAATTCGGCCTCGACTTCCTTGACGACCATTCTTTCCATTTCTTCGTAGCTTTTAGATAACAACTTTGATTGCAGTAGTTCTTCGCTTTCCAAGGTCGTTTCCGAGTCTCTTTTACCTTCTTGCAGTAAGCGCAGGTGATCTTCATTTCTTCATAATAATCATCGACATGACAATCACGAAAAAACCACCGACGATGGAGGAAAGGATAAAAAGACTGATATGTCCGGTGAGCAAAAGACCAATCAAACTCCACAACCACAACGACGTTACCCAAGGAAATATAAAAGCAACCATGTCTTTTAAGTACCTCCCATAAGCGTTCTTTTCGTAGATGGTGTTGAGTTTAATGTAAATAGGCTCCTGCTCGTAAATGTCGAGTCTCTGCCCATCCCAATCGGCCACAAACTCCTTGCCGTCCACCTTAACAATCTCTCGCGCGGGGCTTCCATCGACGGTAAAGTAGATCGGATGCGGAGCGAGATTGTCTTCCCTCAAATGCTCGATGTCGTTAGTGGCCGGAGCGGGAAGAAGACTTAAGATGAGAGCAAGTTCTTTATTCATAATTTGTTTTATTTCTCTCCTCCTCGCTTTGGAGCTTTAAGATTTCATTCTTAATTCTGGCCAAATCGTCAACCGTGATATCAGGGTAATCGTCGATAACATGACAATCTTTACAACCTCTCGCATCCCATCCGGCAAGGAAGCCTTTCGCCTCCAATGCCTTTAAAGCTACGGATTCGGCTTTGTGACTATGGAATTTTTCGTCCAATAAAATTGGAATAAGATGCCCAGCTAAATTAAAAAACTCCTTCGCTTTTTCAGCCGTCATCTTCTCTTCACTCATGGTCTTTCTCCTCTATTTCATTTTTCCTTTGTGGGCTTGAAGGCGTAAACCTCTGCCGCTTTTTTGTCTTGCCACTTCACTATTTTTCTTAAAAGCTCCAACTCTGGATCATCCTGTCCATTAGCAAGAAGGTCGGCCAGCTCGTTGATTGTTTCCTTGACCGCCTCCCTCGCATGGAGATCGAGCGCGTCGGCAATTAGCGTCAAAGCTCTGTTGCCGCTGTAATTGTGGGCTATGTTGATTAGCTCCTGTGCCCGTTCCTGAGATGATTTCATGGCTTCACTTTTTGATACTTCAGAACTTCTTGTGAAGAAAGATTTAATTCTAGGAATCCGGTTATTTCTTCTTTGGTAATTTGTATCCACACGCCTTCTTTGCAGGTTGGACAGAACCAATCCTCTGTTAAATTCAAATAAGTAAATGGGTTTAATGTAGTAGTGGGGTTTCCTTGCCACTCCATCATGGTTCCACACTTCTTATGTTTACGCTGATGAATCAGCATTTCTCCGCCCCCTGGCTTGGCATGGTTATTTCTCTCTCGTGTAAATTTTTAAAAACATTAAAGAAGTACAGGAACCAAGAAAGGGAATTGCCATTCCGCCAAAGTCTCTTTTTTTCAAAAAAAGAATCACTAAAATCGCATTTCCAATGAATAGAAATATAAAGATTGGTTTCATTCCACTCTCCTAAGTTATTGGCTTGGCATGGTTATTTCAATCTTCCAATCGCGCTGTCCAAAAGAATAAATCCGATTCCCAAATAAAGAAACGATTCCCGGTCAGCGAATGGAACGAAACTAACAACAACGCAAAGTAATCCAAGAATCGCAGACCAAAGCATCGATAATTTTTCGATCATTTCCCCCTCCTAAGTTCCGACAAAATCAGGCTTACTTTTCTGTTTCACTTAAACCTTCCAAAATCGAAAATGTCGCTTTAATCTTTTTCGCCACTTCTTCAATGTGAGAAACTCGTCGCGGCCAAAACGTTTTTCTGATTTCCCACCCGCGAAAATGAACCGTCACGTTGAGGTATGCTTTTACGGTCGGCGGTATCGTATGGTGTTCGATGTGGTAGCCGTTATGGTTAAAGCTCACGTCATACGTCGCACCAAGGATTCTTCCAAAAATGCGTTTCGCTTCTCTCACCAAATCGTTCCCGCGCTCTTCCAGATATTCAGCAGCCTTTTTCTCGCGATAGTTGCTCGCATTTTTAAATTTCAATGCTTGCGTTAAGTCATCTGAAATCGGACCCTGGAGAGATTCGATTAAAGATTGTACTTGGTTCAATTTGCCTTCTTTTGAAGGCTTCACCTTTATCGTTCCGATTAACGCCTTAGCATCCGGCTCCATTTCTTCTCCGCAGCAAGTGGCGATCCATTTAATTGAACCTTCCTCGCGCTCAACGATAAACGGATTATGTCCACAGGCAGGACATTTGATTAACTTTGTATTCATAAAGTTCCCCGATGGTATCGAACAAGGAATTCAAGCGCCGATGAAACATCCCATCGTCTCCGACGATAAAAATCAATCAAACGCAGAATTTCTTGAATGTTCACCTTGCCCTTCCCTCGCTCAAACCGCTTGCGACGCATCTTTTCTCCTTTCCCCTCTTCCAAAATCAGTCTAAACCGCCTCGAAATAGTAACCGACAGACGAATCCCACATTTTCCGTGACAACATAAAACGCCAACGTGATTTTGTTCGTAAGTCTCTGGACACCCAATAAATCGTGAACGGAATTCTAAATATCGGCTCAAACCAACTTTCCATGTTTCCTCCTTTCCAAAATCAGGCCAACTTAGGAACCGTAACCGTAACCGGAACCGTAACCGGAACCGGAACCGTCACCCGCCTCTCTTAACTTCCTCACCTTCTCTTTCTCGGCGGAGAGTTGTTGCTCATACTTTAATGATTTACATCCGCAATCGTCAAAGTGGGTGGTGTGTTTCGTCTTGCTCATAGTTTTCCTTCGGCCTTTGGTGGATTTTGACTTAATTGGTTATTAATAAACTTAAGCAATTTCTTTTCTCTCCCCGCTTCGATCATATCCCACGGTCTAACATTCCCAAGCAAGGGATTCTTGGTTCTCAACCATAAATCTGTTTTTTTAAAATTTCCATTAAAGAATACGTCCAATGCGGAGATAATGCACTCCACAGTTTTATTCTTTTTCTGGGCGCTCATTTTCTTCCCTTCCTTCCCTCACAATCAACATCTTGGGTGTGTGCAAAATGACAATGGGGACAAGCACCAGTTCCCGAGGTTGTAACGATCTTGTTGTTGGGCTTGCAATAGTAGCACGTTGGGAAATTCGGCCCCATAACAGCACCGCATTTAGGACAGATCCAGCCAGACGTTCCAAGAGAAAAATTATTAGGTAAGTTATTGTTCATTGTCGATCTCCTGGGGTGGTTTCCCTTGCTGATGAAATACAACCTATACATTGCATAAAAAGTGTAAATATCAGGGGTACGGATTTCATTTCTTCTTATCCTCAATCCAATAAACTGTATGGCATCGAGAACATCCAACTAGGCGATGTTTTCCCATACGCCCAACTTCTATTTGTACAAATGAATATCTCATGACATCGGGCAGTTTAATTTCTGAATGCCCTAGCCAAAAACAAATGAAAATTAACTTCCAAATGTAAATCATTTCTTCTTATCCTGCGCCAACTCAATCACCTTAAAATCCTTCTCCGGTCTTAACTTCTTCACTTCTTTTTGAAATGTTTCGGCTTCTTGCTTCGTTTGAAACAGCTTCGCTTCGGCTCTTACTACCTGTTGAAGGCAAGGCTCTCCTAATACGTTCGGTTCGGTACACTGAACCGGAGTCATCACAGTTATTAACCACACCACGGCGTAGATCATTTGAGTCTCCTTTAAGTTAAGATAGATGGTTCCCAATTAAGAGAACCTTTTAACGGCAATCCTGCTCTAAAATTCAAGGCTTCCTGAACAGTGTCTCCTTCCACACCTTCCACATGAAAAATCCCGATAGAAGGATTCTTCATCTTTAAATATCGGGCATCAGGAATTTGATCTGATAATTTGATTGAAAGAAGCTCATAGTCTCCCCGCTTATCCAATACCTTGGCCTCCGATTTAAGAATAAACCTCTCAATCCCGATCTTTCTTATGAGTTCTCTCCTTACGTCTACATTCGTTTCCTTAATGATTTCTTGAAAGTCTAGTTTTTCGGCGGGGGTCATAACGTGATGCTCTTTCATGCGAATTCCATTCAAAGAATAAATGCCCCATTTATCCCGAAATTCCACAGATTTACCGTTAGGATTATGAAGTTGTCCTCGCTCGTTTTTAATAACAGAAATGGGGCGACGAATTAATATAGCGAGCTTCTCAAAAAACAACGTATCCCATACACCGCTTCTTACGAAAGCATTTAATTTATTGAAATCGGCATTCTTTAAGACTCCAATCCTTGTAAAATAATCGTAAAAAGAGATCCAGTTTGAATCAAATCCACAACCAAAATAATCTGTATTTTGTGCGTTTGAACCAAACATTTTTGATATCAAAACACCAGAAAAAGGACTGTCTGCAACCAAAATAAGTGGTTTTGGTTTTTTAATTTTATCGTAAATAAACTGAATTCCTTCCTCTGCTTCTTCATAATTCAATTCCGAATTTCCTGAAAGGCAATAATTAATCCATTCGTTTTTCAGTTTTTCTTTCAATTCTCCTTGTTCTCTCGTTAATTTATTAAGCATTTTTTACCCCTTTTATATCATCCCCCACCGATTCCCCCACCGAGGCCCCCACCGATTCCC
>OFQZ01000059.1_pt1 | contig 40357 bp, 44 predicted proteins | sample 1543011 | NCBI WGS metagenome assembly OFQZ01 (sample SAMN07774216, study PRJEB24372) | wastewater metagenome | isolation source: Exp Tend NO 0WW | collected 2016-02 | reverse complement strand
CCCGCCCCCGCCGGATACGTCACGATCGACGCGGCCGCCGCGATCGTCGATCGCTTCGCCCAGTCGATCGCCTCCGCCGTCCGGTACGAGAAGATCTCCGCGATCAAACGGCCGAACGGCGAGATCCTCGTGAAGCTCGCCGATGTCGAGACGTGGAGCCGGATCGCCCCGAGGCACGCGAACAAGGCCCGCTTCACGCGCGTCTCGCTCGCGAGCGGGAAGACGCTCCCGACGATCGGCGACGGCCCGGTCCCCGCGCCCGAGCCGCCCGAGACCGAGCCCGCGCCCGAGCCGTCCGTCGAGATCGACGCGAAGGCGTTCCTCGAAGCGACGCGCCTCTCCGCCGAAGCCCTCGTCGAGATCTCCGCGACGCTGAAGACGATCGCCGAGCTTCTCTCTCGCGAGCGGAAAGAGTTCTAGTCGTGGCGCTCGTGCTCCACGCCGACGGCTCGCGCGACGAGCTTCTCCCGATCGGCGGGACGAAGCTCTCGCTCGATCAGCTTCAGGCGGCCGTCGGCGGGAACATCGAGGCCGTATTCATCGAGACCGGGCCCGTCTTCGTGAACGAGGACGGGCTCCGTCTCCGCCTGCCGCTGAATCCTCTCGCGTCCGAAATGCTTCGCCGCCCGATCGTCGGGGCCGTCGTGATCTGCGACTTCTCCGAGATCGACTAACAGAAGGGAGCCCCCATGAAGCAGAACGTTCGATTTTCAGTTCGCGACGGCGCGATCCACGCCGACGGGATTTATCTCGGCGCGGCCGTCGGCGTGAACATCCCGAGCGACGTGCGCGCCCGCGTCGATCGGCTCGCGCTCGCCGCGTTCGGCGACGCCGACGGGAAGATGCCCGATCGGAAGGCCGGAGACCCGGCCGATCTCCCGTGCTACGCGATGCCCGGCCTGATCGCCGTGCTCCGCGCGCCGACGGGCGCATGGTACGCGCCCGAGCTTTTCGTCCTGATCCCGCCGCTCGACGAGGAGATCGCCGGAATCACGGCCGAGCGCGATCGCGTGAAGAGCGAGATCGAGGCCGGGGTCTCGAAGGTCGAGGGCCTCGCCCGGTACGAGGAGAAGATGAAGGCCGGGCTCGCCGCGCCCGCGCCGGAAGGGATCGTCGAGGGATGAGCGGACGGGGGAGCGAGCCGGGCGGGAGCCGCCGGGCCCCGAAGATCATGAAGCTCCGGCGAGTGAACCTCGACGAGGCCGCCCTGCTCGCTCCTCCTCCTCCGCCCCGATCGATCTCCGATCTCTTCGCCGAGCCCGACTTCGATCTCGACGCCCTCGTCGCCCGCGCGACCGCCCGCGTGAAAGCGCGCGAGGCCGCCGCGAAGCTGAAGCACGAAACCGAGCGCGATCTCCGGATCGCCGCCGAACGCGAGCGCGACCTAGACCGCCCGCTCGCAGAATGGAGCCGCCCCCTATGTGGATCTTCCTCTCTGTCGGATTCTTCTCGATCGTCGCGCACAACGCGCGCCCGGATCTCGTCCTCGTGCGCGCCCGAGTGAAGGACGATCTCGTTCGCCTGCGCTCGCGTCACGGGTTCCTGAAGGGCCGCGCGATTCACGAGACGCTCTTCGCCGACTATCCCTTCCGGATGTTCCTCCCCCGAACCGATCTCGGCCGCCTCCTGAAGATCGAGGCCCGCGTCCTCGTCGCGACGAACTTCAAGTCCGCGATCGCGAAGGCCGATCCGAAGCGCGCCGCGATCTACTCCCGAACGTGGAGCGTCCTTCAGACTCTCGAAGATCTGAACGGCGACTTCCGCCCGAAGGTGAAAGAGAGCCGCGATTCGATCGCCGCCTCGTACGGGCCCGGCGAGATCGAGGCCCTTTTCCCCGAGGCCCTCTTCGGCGAGGTGCGCGGGTGAGGCCGCCGCGCGCCGGGTTCCTGCGGGGTCTCGCGGAGCTTCTGCTCCTCGCGGGGATCCTCTATCTCTGGATGGTGATCCCCTAAGACCCGGAGCGGCGGGCCCGGGAGGTTGCCGAAGCCCCCCGAGCCCGCCCTCTGAGTTCCCCACGAAGAAGACCGCCGAATCCACCGGGCATGAGTAACCCGGAAGCGATCGGATCTTACCTCACGACGACGCCCGAGCCTCCGCCGAGAATCCCGAGCGCGAAGAGCACGAGGAGAAGGAAGAGGATGAAGCCGAGGACCGCGAGCATCGGCTGCGGAACCGTCCATCCCATCTTCTCCCCGAGGAACTTCAGGCCGAGCACGAGGAAGGCGATCACGGCGACGGCGAGAAGGAACTGAATCACGCCTCCGAGCGAGATCACGACTCCGAGCATGGGTTCACCTCTGCCGCCACGATACGCCGTCTCAGTTTACGGTGAGCGTCCACGAGTCGATTTCGATATAAAAGCCGTTCTGCGCCGTGTTCGTGAAGACGGCCGCCGGGATCTCGAACTGCGTTGTCGAAGGACCGAGGAGCGTCCCGAGGACGCATCCCGAGTTCGTGTTCGTGCCGCCGCCGCAAGACGTATCAGAGCGCCAGTTCACGGCGTCGGCGGACCAAAAGACGGAGACGTAATTCCCGCGCTTGACGATCTTGAAATACATCGGGAGCGCGTCCACTTCCGGCCACGGGTTCGTCGCCTGCGTCACCGCGCCCGTCGCGCCGCCGATCGTCGTCCTTTGCTGATAGGTGAGCCAGTTGTGATTCGACGACGTGAAGGGGAGCGTGATCGTCGCGAGCGAAACGCATCCGGTCGAGAAGGTCGAGCCCTCGCCCCACCATTGACGAACTGCCGTATCGCCCGAGCCGTTTCTCATCCCGAAGTGAACCGGGCAGGTCGCCCCGAGGTTCGTGTCCCCCGTGATCCCTTGCTGATAGAGCCGGAATTGAATCGTGTAGTTCCCCGAGGAATAGCTCGTTATGTCTCGAACGATTCGCGTCCAAGTGTCGGCGGTCGGCGTGGAACAGCACGCGCACGTCGGGACGTTCGCGCGGAATACCATCGTCCCGCGTCCGGTCACGCCCGCCCCGTTCGCCGTCGTGTTGTTTGCGATCGTCCAACCGGACGGCATCGCTCCCGAGTAATTGATCTCCGGCGCGAGGAAGAGTGCGCTCGCGTCCGCGAGGCCGTCGTGCAATGTCGTCGTCGAATTGTCGTTGATGTTCGCTACCCAGTACCAAGGCCCGGTTCCCGCCTGATTCACCTTCGTCCGGAAGATCGAGCGGTTCGTTCCGCCCGTCCCGCACGTCGGGATCGAGGAGAGATCTACCGATTTCGAGACGAGCGAGGTGATCGTGTTCGAGGCCGTGCCTGCCGTCGTCTCGCCGCCCGTCGAGTTCCGGCACGTCACCTTGTACGAATACGTCCCCGCCGAGAGCGAGCCCGCCGTCGCGCTCGTCGCGACCGTCGCCGCGCCCGGGGCCGACACGAGTGTCCCCGTGTAAACGTCCTGAATGCTCGCGCCGCTCGTCGTGAGGGACGATCCGATCGAGTTCCACTTCGCCTCTGTCGAGTCGTAAACCCAAAGGGCGTGTTCCGCCTTCGAGTAGAAGATTTGACCGTCCACGGGCGAGCCCGGGAAGCTCGACACGTCGGCTTGCGTTGTGATCGCCGCGTTCACTTGAGGGGCGATCCACGTCGAGCCCGAATACTGCTTCAGCGTACAGGGCGAAAGCGTCGTGTCGCACCAAAGCTGCCCGGTCACGGGCGACGACGGCGCGGACGACGCGCGCACGACGCCGACGGCGAGACCGTTCGCCGCGTCGCCGACGAGGCCGCCGTCGGTCTTCTTCTTCACCTGAGTCGAATCGACTTGCTGCGCGAGCGCGCCGAACGACGCGAGCGCGAGGACGAGGACGAGAGCGAGCTTCTTCACGAAAGACCCCCTTCAGTAATTGTAGGAAATGGAAACCGCGTCGCCGGTCGGGACGGCCGACGAGAAGCGGAGCGTCGTCGCGCCGATCAGGCTCCACGACGTTTGAGGTTGCACCATTCCACGGAGCGCCACGAGGAGGACGCCGTTCGTCGCGGGCGTGTGAGCGAGCGTGAAGTCCGTGCCCGCCGCGCCCGTGAAGTCCTCTTGCGTATGAGTCACGGAGCCCGGGAGCGCCGTGAAGTACCCGATCGCGAGAAGCGCGTCCGTGATCGGAGCCGCGCCCATCGTCACGTTCGAGCCCGAGACCGAGAAGGCCGTCGTCGGTTGCGGGAGGCCGTTCAGGGCGACGTACAGGACGCCGCTCGTCGCGGGGGCCGACGTGAGCGTGAAGACCGTCGTCGAGCCGTCCCCGTTGAATTGATCCTGCTTCGCCGCCGTCGTCCCGCCGCCGCCGCCGCACGAGGTACAGGCGACCGTGACTTGCCCCGAGCCGTTGTTCGTGACCGTGAAGCCCGTCGCCTGATCGAAGGCGAGGACCGAGACGCCCGAAACGTCCGGAGTTCCGTCCGACTCTTTCACCTCGATCGAGGACGAGAAGGTCGGGACCGTCCAAGTCGCATCCTCCCGGAGGAACTTCGTCGTGCCGCCCGTGACTCCCGGGTCCGGTACGCCGCCCGGGGCGTGCCCCCCGCCGGATGCCACGAAGACCGGGAGATCGGCCCCCACGAGGGCGCGGAAGCCCGGGGTGACGGCTCCTCCGGCCGTCGGGCCCGCGAAGACGAGGTTCGCCGCCTGCGCCGCCCATCCGAGCCCGAGCGTCCCCGTCGTCGTGATCGGGGAGCCCGAGAGGGTGATCTCCGAGGGGACCGACATCGCGACCGAGGAGACGAGGGGGACGACGGCCCAAGAGGCATCCCCCCGGAGGAACTTCGTCACGTCGTTCGGGGGAGTCGGGACCGCTCCCTTGACCGTCGCCGTCGCGGCCGGGAGGTCCGCCCCGACGATCGCCCGGATCGAGAGCGCGCCCGTCGATCCGTTCGGGGTCGCGAGGAACGAGTTCGCCGTCTGCCCGGTCGCGTAGCCGATCGCGAGCGTCCCCGCCCCGGTGATCGGGGAGCCGGTGATCGAGAAGCCCGCCGGGACCGTCTGAGCGACGCTCGTGACGGAGCCGACGCCCACGCTCGACCACTTCACGCCATAAGTCGCCGTCGAGTCGGCGATAAGAGCATAGGTGTCCGTCCCGACGGGGAGGCGCGCGAGGGCCGGTTCGCCTCCGAGTCCGTTCGTCACGACGAGGTCGCCCTTCGTCGTGAGCCCGATGTCCGGGGCCTTGATGTACCCGATTTCCCAAGCGTTCCCGTTGTTCGTGCGGAGGTGCTGATACGCCGACGAGGAATGAAGATCGACGTTCAAGCTCCCGGTCGTCGTGACCGGCGAGCCCGTGATCGTGAAGCAGCACGAATTCGCCGTCGTGAGGCCGACGCTCGTGACCGTGCCCGTCCCCGTGACACTCGCCCACTTCAAGCCGGTCGCCTGAGTCGAGTCGGCGACGAGGGCCCATCCGTCCGTCCCGACTCCGAGCCGCCCGATCGCAGAGCCCGAGGTCGCCGCGATGATGTCGCCCTTTGTCGTCATTCCGAGATCGCGGGCGTCGAGCGCGCGGAAGGACGGGGCGGCCGCGCCGCCAGTCGTCGGCCCGAGGAAGAAATAATTCGCCGTCTCGTTCGCGAGCGTCCCCGTCAGCGTGCCCGAAGACGTGACCGGCGAGCCCGAGACCGAGAAGATCGCCGGGAGCGAGAGCCCGACGCTCGTGACCGTGCCCGCGCTCGCGGTATCCCACTTGAGGCCCGTCGCCTGCGCTGAATCCGCCGTGAGGACGCTCCCGTTCGTTCCGACGGGGAGCCGCACGGCCTGCCCGAGCGAGCCGTTCCACGTTACGAGATCGCCCTTCGTCGTGACCCATGCCGGGAGGTCGCCGCCCACGATCGCGCGGAAGGTCGGGACGCCCGAGCCCGAGGTCGGACCCATGAGCCCGTAATTCTGAGAGACGCTCGCCCACGAGAGCGCGAGCGTGCCGCTCGACGTGACGGGAGAGCCCGATACCGTGAACTGCCCCGGAGCCGAGAGGGCGACGGACGACACGACGCCCGTGCATACGTTCGACCAAACGGGGACGCCCCCCGCGTCCACGACGAGGCAATACCCGGTCCCGCCGATCGGAAGCGGGGCGATCGCGCCGAGCGCGTCCGAGGTGTAGAAGATCTGACCCTTCGCGGGCGTGATCCCGATCCCCTTCGCCGTGACCTGATCGAAGAGCCGGAACTTCGTTTGAGCGAGCGCGGGCGAGGCCGCGAGGAGGAGCGCGAGGAGGATCCTTTTCATCTAAGCCGCCTTCTCGTAAATGAAGAGCACGAAGCTCGACGGGGCGATCGCGAAGGTCACGTTCAGGCCCGAGAGCGAGTAATCGTATCCGTCGCGAGGCGTCGTCCCGATCCAGTCGCCGACGCAGAACTGACCGTCCTTCACGACGATCAGCGTCCCGGCGACGAAGTTGTGAGGGACGGCGAACGTCACGGTCGCCGGAGGGCTCGAAGCCTGAAGGACGGCCTGAGTCATGGGGCCGCCCGTCCACTTCGTCCCGTACTTCTTCTTCCGGGGCGGAGTCGCGCCGAGATCGGCCGCGATGTCGAGCGAGGCGTCCGCCTGAAGCCGCTGCCCGTCCGCCGGGGCCGTCGCCGGGAGGAGGAGCGGCACGTCGGCCGCGAGCGAGTCCGGGGCCGTGAAGCCCGTGTAATTCGTCCCGTTCGCCGCGAGTTCCTTCAGGCGGATCTCGCCGCCGTCGCCCGTGTGAGTCCCGTACGGGGCGACGATCAGCGGGCCGAAGTAATCGACGGGCGGATAGTCCGTGTGACTCGTCGTGTGAGCGACATCGATCGTCACGCCCGCGCTCTGCGCGCCCGCCGTCGTCTCCGTCCGGATCATGATCCGCGTCGGGCCCGTGTCGAGATCGAGCGCCGAGACGCGGCCGTTCTGATCGAACGTGCTCGTCGAGAGCGTCTTCACGACTTGCGAGAGGAAGAAGCGACGCTTCAGGGCGTCCGCCGGGTTCGAGGGCTCGTTCCCGAGAAGCGAGATCGAGACTTCGGTATCCACGAGGTCCGCCCACGTCTTCGAGAGCGCGGCCGCGTCCCGGATCCCGCGAACCGCGAGCCGCGAGAGCGTCGCGCCGCCCGCGTCGGGGACGGTGAATTCGATCACCTGAAAGACGTGCGAGAGCGAGGAGTTCGAGTCCGACGAGACGAAGACGCTCTTTTCGAGCGTGTCGTCCGTGACCGTCACGTCGGGCCCCGCGATCCCGGGATCCGGCGGAGGGTTCACGACGGGATGGGTAATCGTGACCGCGCTCTCGCCGTAGATCGAGGCGTCGTACACGCGCCCGACGAGGGACCAGAGCCCATCCCCTGCCCGGTGAGCCTCGTCGAGGATGAAGGGGGCGTCGATCCCCTTCGAGGACTTCACGCGCACCTTGTCGCCGCGCTCGCGGAGGATCCCCGCGAACGTCGTGTCGCCGCTGAAGCTCTGCGCGAAGGTCGCCCGGTTGAGGACGTACGTCGCGATCCGCCTCGCGCGCCGCGAGTCGCTCGTCCCCTCGCTTCGATACTTCGCCTCGCGGAGTTCGACGCCCCCGGTCGCGAGGAGCGGGTGATCGATCGTCACCGTGTCGAGCTTGAAGTCCGTCGCCGCGTTCGGGAATTCGACCGTCACGCGCGTCGGGGAGTCCTTCGTCGTCGGGTAGAGGAAGCGTTCGTTCGCGAGGTTGTATCGGGAATCGAGCGTCACGACGGGATCGCCCGCGTTCTCGATGTCCACGAAGAGCTTCACCTTCCCGCCCGAAATGAAGAGGTCGCCGTTCATCGTGAGCCGCACGGCGTCGAGGACCGACTTGATATTCGTCGGCGAGGAGATCAGGCCCGCGTACTCGAAGCGCGTCTGAGCGGGGGATCCGATCGTCGCGTCACAATCGTCGGCGGCCGCGCCGAAGGAAACGTCGTCGATCCTGCCCGAGGGGAGACGCGCGCCGAAGGTCGTGTTCGTGAGGAGGTCGCGCGAGATCAGGGCCGGATTTTTCGCGTAGACCGTGAGGCCCGTGCGCGGGTCGTACACCTTCCGGCCGCGAATGATCGCCGTGAACTTCAGGCCCGCCGACTCGCCGCCCGGGATCTTGTCCGTCCACTTCCCGGGCCCGCCGAACATATTCGTCACGTCGGACCAAATGTGAACGCGGATCGCCGCGACGTTCGGCGCATAGGGGCCCGTGTGAGGCGTGACCCCTCGCGCGAGGAGCGCGGCGTCTACCCATGTATCCGTGAAGCCCGTCGAGGTGCCCGGCCAGAACGAATGCTCGATCCCGCCGTTCGGGATCCCGACGTTCCAGTTCGTCACGTCCACGTCGTTACAGAAGAGCTTCACGAGCGAATCGCATTCGCCCATGCACGCCCCGAGGAGGAAATTCGCCGAGTACCGATCGGCCGTGTCCGAGAGGAGGACGACGAGCGGGACGAGTTGCTCGCCGTAGAGGACGGGGACGCGATCGCCCGCCTGCGGGATCCCGTCGATTCGCGGGACGACGAGTTCGTTCACCGAGGAGGGCTTCGGGGGCCCGGTGAGATACCGGAGCCACGCCCCGTAATCGAAGCCCGGCTCGTTTCGACGGTGAACGGGCGTCCCGCCTCCCGTGTTTACCGGGAGGTGAGCCGGGGGCCCGCCGGGCGCGACGATCGGGCCGCCGCCTCCGCCGCGCGAGGAAACCACGCGCTATCCGATCACGGGCCGCTCGACGATCGAGAGCCCGCTCTCCGTCGTGAGGGCGACGAAGTCCGTAAAGCTCATCGAATCTTCGCCGAACGAAGCGCGACACGCGCGCCGCCCCGTCGCCTGATAGGTGAGGATGTCCCCCGCCGTGTGAGCCGCCTGAAGAAGGATCGTGTCGCGGCCGTCCGTCCCGCCGCCGACGTGAACGTGAGAGGCGATCCCCGGGTCCATCGAATCCGTGTAGATCTCGCTCGTGATCTCGACGCCGTTCACGAAGACGTGAATCGAGGACGATCCGAGCATCGGGAGATCGAAGCTCGTCGTCACGCCGTCGAGCGTCGCGACGAAAAGCTCCGGCCACTTCACGCCGACGGGCGTCGAGTTCCAACCGTTGAAGTCGAAGAAGGTGAACGCGCCGTGCCGCCCCTTCTGCGCGTAGAAGAATTCGTACAGGGTCGAGAGATCGACGGTCTTGTGACGCGCGTACACGAGCTTCACGCCGAAGAGAGGGAACGGCCGCGCCGGTCGCGAGACGTACCCGCCCGCCTCGTACGGGCCGCCGACGATCGTGAGGAATTCATCGCCCCGGACGTACGTCCCGGCCTGCGGCTTCGGAGAGTCGGGGAAAGCTGTCATGCGGTCGTCCTTAGCACGGAAGTCCAGAGGACCGACGGAAGGATCTTCCCGTCGAGATTAACCGGGGGCCCGAGTTGAAAGACGATCGCGTCAGAAGACGACGCGCGCTCGATCGAGGCCGAGTCGATCGTCCCGACGTGAACGAGCCGCGTCGCCGTCGGGATCGCCGACTTATTCGTCGAGGCCCATCGCGCCTCATACACGCGGATCGCGACGCCCGAGACGACGGCCGCCGCGACGACGTACGCCGTGATCGCGTTGTCCCCGTCGCCGACTTCGAGCGTCCCGCCGACGATGTCAAGCTGCCGCGTCGAGAGCCCGTCGATCCGGTACGGTCGGAACCCGTACCGATTCCCGCCGAAGTAGACCGGGATCCCGAGGTCGTTCATTCGGAGCGGAGGCGTCGCGAAGTCGATCTCGATCAGGGTGCAAGACTGGACTTGCTCGTCTGCCGCGTGATCGTCGAGCCACGTCACGGGATCAGTACCCCGTCGCCGTCGCGAGGATCCCCGGGTTCGAGCGGAGCGCCGGGATCACGTTCCCGCCGCCGGGCGTCCCGCCGATCCCGATCGTCGCCGCGTTGATCGCGTTCGTCGCGTCCGTGACCGCCGCCGCGAGCTTCTGAACGGGATCTCGCGCGTCCTGAATGTCCTGCCCGAAGTCCCGGACCCTCGTCCGCGCCGTGTCGATTTCCTTCGAATCCTCCGTCAGCGCGTCCGTAAACGCCTTCGAGGCGTCGCGCACGTCCTGCGCGATCGTCGCCCCAAGGGCCGCCGCGTCCTGCTCGAACGTCGTGATCCGGAGCCCGGCCGCCGCGATCAGGGCGTCGAGGTTCGCCGTAATCGTCCCGATGTCGGTCGCCGTCGTCGTGATCTGCGCCGCGAGGATGTCCTGCGCCGTCTGAACGACATCCTTCGTTTTCCCGTCGGGCGTCGTGACCTGATTCTTCAGGCCCTCGTACTTCGCCTTCGCGACCTTTTCCATTTCGTCGAGCATCTTCTTCAGTTCATCGACGGCCGCGTTCCGGTCGGGCGAGTTCGGGTCGATCAGGCCGTACGACTGACCGATGAGGGCCTGAATCTGATCCGTGAGCTTCTTCACCTCTTCGGCGGAGCCCGCGCTCCCGATCTGCCCCATGAGGTCTTGAATCTTCCCGGTGAGCATCGCGCCTTTTTCGGCCGGAGACTTCGCGCCTTCGAGATCCCAACCGAACTTCATGTCCTGAACGCTCTGCGAGAGCGCGTCGAGGTTCACCTTGATCTGATGGAGTTGCTGAAGCTCGTAAGCGTAGCGATCGGCGACCATTTGCTGAATCTCGCGGATCTTCGCGATTTGCGCGTCGCCCGAAAGCTGGAACATTTCATTCTTTTTCGTTTCGAGGTTCGCGAGGAAGTCGATGCTCGTCTGCCCCTCGCTCGCGGCCGCCGGGTTCGCCTGCGCCCATCGATCGCCGTTCAGGAGCTTCAGGAGATCCTCGCCGTTCTTCTTCGCTTCCTTCAACGCGGCCTGCCGCGCGAGGAGCACGTCGAGGAGGTCCGAGAGCGCCGCGCTCGCGGTCGAGAAGATCTTCTGGACTTCGTCCGGGGTCTTCGCGTTCGCGAGATCGATCTGAAACTGCTGCGTCGGGCCGCCGTTCATGACGGCTTTCCGGAGCCGCGCCTCACGGCCGGAGGGATCCTCCGCGTCCGCGATCCGGTTCACGAAGGACTCGCGCGCCGCCTTCCCCGCCTCCGCGATCTGCCGCCCGAGCGAGATCAGGTTCTTTAGGTACTCCTGAAGGTTCTGGAAGAAGGTATCCGCGCCCGCGAGGACTTCCTTCGCGCGCTTCGTCGCGTCGTCGCCCGAGTAGAGGGAGAGATCTTGGAACGCCGTCGAGAGGTCTTTCGCCTGCCCGGCGAGCGTGTCGTACGCCGTCGAGTCGAGGGCCTTCGTCGCGTCCGCCATCATTTCGGCGAACGTGCGATTCGCCTTCTTCTGAACCTCGTCGAAGCTCTGAAGGACGCCGATCCAGTCCGTCAGCCACGTCTTAAACGCTTCGATGTCGTTCGTGTCCGCGAGCTTCTGCGCGATCACCTTGATCCCGTCGGCCGTGACTCCGAGCCCGGAGAGCATCGTCGGGATCGGGGCTTCCGGATCGAAAAGCTGCTTCTTGATCCAGTTCCCCTCCGCGTCCATGAAGGCGTTGTTCGCGTTCCAGTCGATCCCCGCCATTCCGCCTTGAGCGTCGCGGTTCCCGGGGGCCGCGTATCCGATCTGACCGAAGGCCGCCTGAAGCTGCATCTTCGGGATCGCCTTCTTCAAGAGGAAGTCGATGTCTTTCGAAATGTCCTCGCCCGAGCCCGCCGCGATGTCGAATCGCGCGTTCCCGAAGACCTTCTTGAACCATTCCTTCGAGGACTTCAGGAGCGAGGCCGCCGAGTCCGGAGCCCCCTTCAGGAAGAGGTCCGCGAGCGCGTTGTTCTGCGAGTCGATCGTCGCCGCGACGTACTGAGCGAGAGGCCCGCCCTTCTTCTTCAGGCCCTCTTCGATCGAGGTGAAGACGTGCCCCTCTTTCGGGCCCCCGAAGAGCGAGACGACGGCTCCGACGACGGCGATCACGGCCGCGCCGATCCATCCGAGGACTGGGACCGCGAGCGCCGAGACGGCGGCCGTCGCCCACGGGGCGAACTTCGTCCCGAACGAGTCGCCGCCGAAGTCCATGTTCCCGAGGGACGTTCCCTGATAGGTGACTTCCTGCCGGTTCTTCTTGAAGGCCCCGACGAGGCCCATTCCGACGCCCGCGACGACGCCCGCCCATCCCGCGTATTGACCCATCCCCGCGCCGCCGCCGCCGCCCTGCGGGGCGTCGTACCCGGTCGAGCCCGTGTAATCGTAAGCGTTCGGCTGATACCCGGATGCGCCGCTCTGCCCCTTGAAGAGCCCACCGAGAAGGCCCATTACTCCGCCGCCGCCGCTCCCGGCTTGACTCCCCGTGCCGCCGCCGCCTTCGACGCCCGCCTGAAGCGGATGATCCGAGATCGCGTTCCCCGTGAGGATCCAGTTCATGACGATCTGAGAAAACGCCTTCGAGATCGTCCGGAGGATGTCCTCGCCGAACTTCCGGAACGCCTCCGTCACGCCGTCGAGCTTCCCCGTGATAAGCGAGAAGAAGCCGTCGTCGAGCGCGCCCTGAAGCGAGTTCCCGATCGAGACGACGGACTGAGAGACCATTTCGACGGCCGTCGGAAGCTGATTCTTCAGGGTGAGAAGGCCCGCCATGATCCCGGCTTCGGCCGTCGTCCCGAGCCGCATGATGTCCGCGATTGCCTTCTGCGTCCTCGCGCGCACGTCGTCGACCCCCTTCGCCGTCGTCGCGCCGATCTTCTTGAAGAGGTCCGCCCAGTCGCCCGCGATCACGTCGTACTTGATGTCGAGGTTCAGGTTCGCGCCCTGAAGCCCCTCGCTCTGCATCGCGGCGGCCTGATCCTGAAGCTGCTTCTTCCGCTCCTCCGTGACCTTGCCCCCGAGGAGCCGGATCCGTTCGAGTTCGTCGGCGTACTTCGCCTCGATCGATCGGATCTCCGCCTCTTCGTCCATGCCCCGGAGCTTCAGGATCTCGATCCCGTTGTCCCGGATCTGCTTCTCGGCTTCGCGGTTCGCCTGCTCGCGGAGGAGCTTCTCGGCGTTGTTCGTCTCCGTGATCGCGTTCAGCCGCTTCGCGCCCGCGTCCTTCTCGGCCTGCGCGCGGAAGTCGCCCATCGTCTTCGCCGCGAGGACTTCGAGCTTGTAGTCTTCTTCGATCTTCAGCCGCTTCTCGGTGAGGCCCGCGAGTTCCTTATCCCCGCCTTCGAGGAGGGCGTCGGCCGCCTGCATCGCCCCCTCGCGGAGTTCGGCCGCCGTCTTCGCCTGATCGAGGACGTACTGCCGCCGGATCGCGCCGATCTTCGCGGCCGCCGCCGCCTCGCCCTTCGCGATCGTGTCGGTAATCAGGCCCTTCATCGTGGAGTTTTTTTCGAGGTCGCGCTCCGATTCGAGCTTCTTCTTCTCGACATCCCATCCCGAGCGCGTCGTCTCGATCTGCGCCGCCGGGCCCGTGAGCTTCGAGGCCCGGATCTCGCCCGAGAATTTCAGGATCTCGGCTTCCCACTTCTTGACCGCTTCGAGATCGAGCGGGGCTTCCTTCGCCGCGAGCGCCGCCTCCGCCCGTACCTTCATCTGCGCGGCCGCGAGCCCGTGAAGGGCGTCCGTCCCCGCGCCGATCTCCGTCCGGTATTCCTTAATCGCCTTCGCGAGGGACAGAAGGTTCATCGCCTGATCGGCCGTGACCCCCTTCCCGAAGGCCGCCTTCCCGAGGGTCGCCGCCATTTGCTCGCGCTTCTGCCCCTCGTCGAATTCCGGGTTCGTCTGAGTAGACATGAAGGGGCGATCGGTCTTCCCGTACCCCCACCATTCCCCGAGGGCCCCGGCCTGCCGCTTCGCGACGTTCGCGAAGAGCGCCGTGATCCCCGCCTCTGCCGCGATCTGAGGGGCCGCCCCGGCGAGCGCGAGCCCGGCCGCCTTACCGGCCGCCCCGCCCTGCGTCGCCGCGTAGAAGGCCGTCGTCGCGAGGGTGAGGGCGTTCGTAGCCTTGACCGCCCCCCAAACGGCGACGGCGACGAAGCCGAACGTATCCACGAGCGGGGTCGCCGCCTTCAGGAGGCCCGTGAGCCCGATCAGGAGCCCCGCCACGAGGCCCGCAACCGGGGCGAGGGCCTTGATCGCCGCCACGCCGAACGAGAGGAAGGCGGAGAGGAAGGGGACGAAAGCCTTGATGATCTCCCCGAGCCCCTTCCCGAGTTCCTTCACGCCCGCGAGAAGATCCGGGTTGAAGGTGAACTTCCCGTCCTTAATCGTGACGAGGGTCTCCGTGAAGTCGAGGACCGCCTTCTTCGCGACGCCGAAGGCCGCCCCGAGCCCCTCGCCGACGAGTTGCTTCCCCGCGTCCTTCATGTTCGAGAAGGCCGCCGCCCACGTCTCGGCGACCTTCGGGGCGAGGGCCGCCATAGGCGCGATGATCTTGAAGAGGTTCTCGAACGTCGTCCCGGCCGCGCGCCACGAGGCGAGCGTCTCGGCCGTGACCCCGGCATTCTTGAAGAGAAGGCCGACTTTCCCCTCCGCCCGCACGACGCCCGCGAGGATGAGCGAGATCTGCCCCGAGACTTCCTGAAGCGGGAGGTTCATCCCGGCCGCGAGTTGCGCGACCGCGTTCGTGAAGTTCAGGACTTGCTTCGTATCCATCCCGGCTTGAACGGCCGCCGGGAAGATCGTCTGAAAAGCGTCGGCGAGATCCTTCAGTTCGAAGGCAGTTTCGAGCGCCGCCTGCCGGAGGCCGCGCTGCGCCATTTCCGCTTCCTTCGTCGCGCGCTCGAACGTGACCGCCGCGCCGTTCGCCTGCATGAACGTCTGAACGAGGCCCGTGATCGCGAGCTTTCCGGACTCCATCTGAGCGTTGAACTGGAATCCCTCGCGGATGATCCCGGCGAACGTGAGGCCCGTCCCGAGGACGCCCGCAAGCTTCGCGAGCTTCGAGCCGAGGCTCGTGACCTTGTCCTTAAATTCTTCGACGCTCTTCCCCGCCGCTTGAACCGGGCCGGAAAGATCATTCTTCGCGGAGAGCCTTACGACGAGGTTCTGATCCGCCATGTCCCCCGAAGTTTACACGCGCGGCTTTCCGCGTCGAGCTTCGAGAGCCTCGTACGTCTTCACGCGGTCCTTCCCCTCGCGGAGCACGTCGAGCCGAAGGTGCGCGAGGGCCCGGACGTAACTCCAGAAGAGCGCGCCGTCGTCGAATTCCTTCTCGCCCGTCACCTCGAAGCCGAGATCGATCGCGATCGCCCGGATCGCCGGGAGGTCGTACGCGACCGGGCCGTCGAAGCCGATCCGGACCTGATCCTCGCAGAAGCGAAAGAGGGCGAGCACGTCGAGGAGGTGAGGGGAAAGCTCCCCGAGCGGGTTCGGACAGGCCGCGCCGGTCTGAACGCATTCGGGGAGGTTCTTCTCGCCTTCGTCTTCCCGCTGCTTCCGGAGTTCCTTACACGTCCGACACGAGGCCGCGTTCGGAGTTTCGAGCGGGTCGTACAGCCAACGAGCCGCCCGTTCTAGTTTTTTGAGTTCGCCTCGACCTTCGCGAAGAGGAAGCGCCGCACGTCGGACGATCGGTTCGAAGTCCAGAAGCCGAATGTCGCCGTGTCCATCTGCGAAATGAAGAGGAGCTTATTCACGTCGTCGCACGGCATCGCGCCGCCGTTCTCGTCCTGAACGCCGGTCCAGTCCCGGACGAGCGTCACGAACACGTCGTCGAAGAATTTCTTCAGCTTCGCGTCGTCGAGATCCGCGAGCTTCTTCCGCCCCGCGCCCACCTCGCCGAGTTGCTTCGAGATCTCGGCGTGCCGCTTCGTGAAGTCGTCCTGAACGGAGCGCACCATCGGGACGAGGTTGAATCCGAGGCAGTTCTCGACCTTCCGGCCGATCACCGAGACGGTGAGGGCGTCGCCGTACCGGGGAGCCTCGTCGAATTCGACGAAGAGCTTCGTCTCCTCGCCGACGGCTTCCGCGAGGACTTCCCATCCGGACGGGACTCGCTTCGTCACGTTCCCGTCGTCGTCGAATTCGACGGCGCGCTCGAAGTCCTCCGAGCGGACGTTCCCGTTCACGAGGATCTGAAGGCCGTTCGCGTACTCCGAGGTGACATCGTCGGGGAGCGGGAACTTCCTCGTCTTCCCGTCACCCTGCCCGATCGATTCCCCGTACGTTACCCAAACGGGATCCGGCTGCTTCGCGTTCTTCTTCAGGACGATCATGCTTCACCCCTTCATGAAATGGGGCGGCCCCTCGCGGAGCCGCCCCGGATTGAATGGTCCGCGCGTCGGATCTTAGCTCGTCGCGTACTCCGTGCCCGCGATCGCGTTGTGAATGAGGGCCGTGATCGTGTCGCCGCTGCCGTCCATGTGCGCTTCGCCCGTGAACTGAAGACGCGAGTCCCCGCGCTGCGCGGCGGAGGGATCCGTGCCGTCGAACTGGACCGCGCCGAGCGTGAAGAGCGCGTCACGGGAGGCCCCGTCAACGTACTTCACGGCGAGGGCGTGATCGTCGCCGTCGTTCAGGAGGTTCACGATCGCGATGTCCGTGTTCCGGAAGGTGCCCCGGACGTTCACTTTCGCGTAGTCCGGGGTCAGGCCCGCGCGATACCCGAGCCCCGAGACCGCGAAGTCGTCGGCGACGAGGTTGTTCGCGCCCGAGAGTTCGAGTTCGAGGATCTGAAGGGTCGCCGTCCCGTCGATCTTCGCCTCGCCGCCCGGGATCATCTGATGGTGGAGCTTGTGCGCGACGGCCGGGAGCCGGTAATCGGTCGGGGCCGCGTCGTACGCGACCGCGCCGATCACGCGCTTCCCGCCCTTCAGGGCGAGCGTGAGCTTCAGGAAGCCTGAAGCGTTGATCTTCAGGCTCCAAGTGTCCACGCGGAGGCCGTCGTAAAGGAAGAATTCCGATCCTGCCGGATACGGGATTTCCTTTTCGAGGACCGCGACGGGGAGCGACTCGCCGATCTTCGCCGTGTGAGGGTAGACCGTCGAGACCGGAGCGCCGGTCGAGAGCGAGCCCCACGCCCACCGGAGGAAGAAGGGGAGAAGCTCGAACGTCTGATCGAGCACAAGCTGCCCGCCGACATCGTGATTCCCCGGAACCTTCGCCGTGAGGCCGCGCGTCCCCGTCATTGCGAGGGACTGTTCGAGGGCCGTCGTCGCGACGACGCTCTCCGAGTCGTACGCGATCCGCTTCCCGAGCGGGGTCGCCTTGACCGTTCCATATGCGGCCGTGTTGTCCTCGAAGTCGAGGACGAGTTTGAAGTTCGCGACGCTGATCGATTCGCCGAGAGACATGATGTTTCCTCCGTTTTCTTAGAAGTCGAATTCCGAAGTCTCGAAATGCATGAGGAGCGCGCACGGGCCGCCGCCGCCGTCCGCGTGAGTCGGGGCCCGGAGGATCTCCGATCGCTTGAAGAGCGCGATCACGGGCCCGCCCGGAGCGCCGTCCGAGAGATCCTCGCCCCGGAGCTTCACGGCGATCTCTTCGAGCGCGCCGAGTTCGGCCGCCGGATCCACGAGATCCGTGAGGGCCGCGATCGGCGATCCGGGATCGTCGCCGACGGCCGCGACGATGATCGCCGCCGTGCAAGCCTGAGTCGTCGCCCCGCCCATCGCGAGATCGCCGACGGGGAGGATCGTCGAGACGGCGACGACGAAGAAGGGCTTCTGATCGGGGACCGCCCAAGCGTCGCGCGAGTCCGCCACGAGCACGACGGGGAAGCTCTCGTTCGCCGCCGTGACGAGGGCCGCGAGCTTCTTCCCCGCGCCCTTCAGGAGGACCGATCGCGCGCTGCTCATGCGCTCTTCCCGATCGCGACGGCCTTATTTTCGAAGAGCCACGGGCCGAGCGCCGTCGTGAGGGCCGCGAGGTCTTCGTTCTGGAACATGAGGAACGGCCGGGGCTTGATCGTGACCTTCTTCACGAAGCGGAAGATCATCTGAACCGCCTTCGTCTGCTCCGTCTTCCCCTTCTTCAGCCGCTTCCCCGTGCTCTTCGAGACGATCCGCGAGGAGGCCGAAGTCGCCTTCCGGTACACGCCGAGCCCTTCGGGGCCCTTCATGATCCACGTCCCCCGGCCGATCCAGTCGCGCGCCCACGTCGTCCGCGCCTCGCTCATCGTGAGGGCCGGGTACACGGGGATCGCGAGGAACTTCTTCTTCGGGAGGATCGTCCCGCCTTCCTGCATTAGGCGAGCGTACCGGATCTTCCCGCCGCCCGCGTGGAGTTCGAGATCGTTCGCGTGCGCGACGTACGAGACCGAGTTCGCGAGGAAGCCCTGATCGCGGAGAGGTTCAGCGGGAGAGCCCCATCGGATCACGCCCGGCCACGAATGAGGCCGCCCGCCCCGACGGAAGTTCTCCGGGATCGAATACCCCGTCATGTATCGCCCGAGGCGAACGAAGACCGGCTGCAAGTTCGCCGCGTTCTTCGCGCACGTCTTCAGGGCCGATTGAAGGGCGTCCATCCCCTCCGCCTCGCACGCGATCGAGACGGAGTTCACGCGAAGCCTTTGCTCCCGCCGAAGACGGGCGAGTCGCCCGCCGCGACGACGCCGAGATCGATCTTCGTGTCGTCGAGCGTCGCGCTTCCTTCGAGGGTGAAGTCGCCCTTCACCATGTCGCGGATTTCGTCCATCGCGAGGTCGTATCGCTTCTTCAGATCCGGGTACGACTCTGAGAGCGGAGCGCGCCGGAGATCGGAGACGAGGACGTACGCGCCGAGATCCCACGCCCACGACTTCAGGATCCCGTCGGGGACGTTCGTGTCGTCGATCGTATATCCCGCTTGCCGGGCGTACCCCTTGATCGTCCCCTGCGCCCGCTCGATCGCGTTGAAGAGGTTCACGACGTTCGCGCCGACTACGGCGGAGGCCGAGAGCGCATCGCCCGCGAGCGGGGCCGCGAGGAACGTCACCTCGTCCTCGCCGTTCGGGCCCGTCGCTTCGGAGATCGTCGCCGTCGTGTCTTCCGTCCCGTTGACGTAGACCTTCGCGCCGGTCTTACCCCACGCGAAGGGGAGGGCGAACGTCGTCGCGATCCCGTCGGGCGTCCCGAACGTGACCTTCTCGCCCTTTTCGAGCGTGAGCGACGAGAGCTTCGAGAGGTTCACTCGCCGGAGCACGTCGGGAACTTTGAGCCACGCCACGATCTGCGCCTCCGCTTACGCGGATCGAATGATAGCGCGGAGCTTCGTGTTCGCGCACGTCTGAAGGTGAAGGTGAGGCCCGTCGCCGTGCGGGGCCGAGTACGCGACCGGCTTCGAGGGCCGCCTGAAGTCGTACTGGAACTTCCCATTCGCGTACGCCGTGATCGCCGCGACCTGAGACGCCGGGCGATCCATCGTCCGGATGTCGATCCCGCGTCCGACGACGTGAACGCCGGTCCCTTCGAGGGCCGCGTCCTCCTGCGCCGTGCGGAAGATGCACGTCACGAGGAACGCCCATCCGAACACCTCGAAGGCGTGCGCCTGCACGTCCGCGAAGATCTCCTGAAGCCGCGCGTCCATGCGCGGAAATTCTTCACTCGTTCCCGGATCCCGGAAACGGGTTACTACGGGAGGGACAATCGGGTCGAGCACAGAATCCCCCTTCTTCGAGACGCTCGCGGAGCCTTTCGGCCGCGAGACGGAGCGCCGCGAGTTGCTCCGCGTGATCGGCGTCGAGCTTCATCCGCTCGCGGAGGTGCTCCTCGCGGAGCTTCCAGTATGCCTCCCGCTGCTCTTCGAGTTCATCCTCCGCCGCCTGCGCCTTCTCCCGGTATTCCTTCCGGAGGAGGTCCGCTTCGGTCGCCTCCCGTTCCTTCCATCCGAACCGCTTGTCGAGCCACCTCGTAATGAGCGTGACGAAGGCCGCGATCAGACCGGCCGAGACGGGGACGGGGATGTCGGGGAGGTTGACAGGACTCACGCCCCCCCGCTCTCGACGTTCTTCCGGACGGGCTTACAACCGCCGAGACGGATGATCGTCAGGGCCGACATGAGAGAGAGCCACGGGAAGACGACTTGAGCGAGCGAGGCGTGCGCGGTATCCCACGAGAGCGCCGCGAGCCACGCCCAAACGAAGACGCCGACGTACGCGGCCGCGCGCCGCGCCCGGATGTCGCCGATCCACCATGAAGCGAGCTTCAGAACGCCCCATGCGACGAGGAGGACGCAGAACGGTTCAGGCCGCCCGAAGAGGTACGCGAGGGCCTGAGAGGACGCCGAAAGGATCCCGTCGTGCTCGTCGAGCATGACGTTCATTCCGAAGAGGATCGCGAGGCCGCCGTTCGTCACCTCGCTCATGTCCGTCGGTCCCCGGAGGACCGTCCGGATCAGGCGCGAGGGGGCCGTCCGCTTCTCGCCCGTGCCGATCGCCCGCGTCGCCTCGCGCGGGGAGGCGAGCGTCGCCGGGTGCGCGTATACGCGGGCGTTCACGGGGAGCCCTTCGCCGCGTCGTCCTTCGCCTTCGAGCCGGAGAGCGAGCCCGAGATCACGGGGTCATTGTCCCCCGCCTTGAGGGTGATCCCGTACCCGGCGAGGGCCGAGACGACGGCCGCGTCGATCCCCGCCCGGAAGACGGGGGTCCAGTCCATCCCGAAGACGGACCCATGCGCGAGGATCTTGATCCCGACGAAACCGACGAAGGCGATCCACGCGAAGTAACCGACGCGGAGGAGCTTCTTCACGGTCGGGGAGTCGAGGAGGTGCTTCGCGATCACGACGACGGGCGTCCCGGCCGCGACCGGGATGTCCCCCGACTTCGGGGCGACGATCGCCGTCGCGAGGGTGCCCGGGCCCTGAAGGTCTTCCTTCGAGGCCGCGACGGGGATCTGCTCGCCCGGGAAGGGCTCCGGAAGGGCCGCCGGGCTCGATTCCTGCCCCGTGGCGGGCTTCGGGGGTTCCGGGACGACGGAGGGCCCCGGGTCGCCGCCCCCGGCCGCCTGCGCCGCCAGAGCGAGGAGTTCGGAACGGGTGAGCTTCGGATCGCCGCTCATCCGAACATCGTCGCGGGGTCGAAGACTTCGACCTTCCCGCCTTTCGCGAGGATATGAGCGTCGAGGTCCGCCCGGGTGATCGTCGGCTCGCCCCACGTCGCGAGCATCGGCCCGAGGATCGTCACGCCGAAGTCGAGGAGGAGCCCGGCCGCCGCCGAGATCGGGCCGCCGAGCCCGGCGATCCCGAAGATCGCGGCCTTCCCCTGCGGGGAGGTCGCGAGGAGGACGAGGGCCTTCAAGAGGGGGGTCTGAACCGGAGCCGCCGGATCGACGGGGGTCACGTCTGCCACGAGATCACCTCTTCCCGGACGCCTGCGTCCGGATGTCGTTCGCGAGAGTCGCCGCCCCCGAGGGGACGGGGAGGGACGCCTTCGAGAAGTCCGCGATCATCGCCTCGATCGCGAGCGCGACCTTCACGAGCGAGTCGGCGTCCGTCTGAATCTTCGTCGCCGCCTGCGCCGCGAGGACGGCGTCCCGGAGCGCGTTCACGCTCTGCCCGATCCGCTGAAGGGTGAAGGGGTCGTACGGGATCGGAGCCCCGAGGTTCTGACAGAGGGCCTTCCGCTCCGGCCAGTTCGCCGCCGTCGTCTCGCCCGAGAGGAGCGGATTTCCGCCCGCCGCCGTCCTGCAAGCCGTCACGGCCGCGCGCTCCTGATCGACCGCGACGCCGTATCCGGTCTTCGCCGCGTCCTGAAGCGTGTTCGCCGAGTCGATCGCCTTGAGGGCGAACTGATCGAAGGACATCGAAGCGCACGCCGCGAGGGCGAGCGCGAGGAGGAGGGTCGAGATCTTCTTCACGTCTCACCTCATCCGGGGGTCGGGGTGTTCGTGCGCGTCGGCGTGCGGGTCGGGGTTCTCGTCGGCGTATTCGTCGGAGTCGGCGTCGCGTACGAGGGCCCCGTGAACGGAGGTTCAGGAGTCGGGAGCGGGGTCCGTGTCGGAGTCGCCGTCGCCGTCGCCCGGGGCGTCGAAGTCGGAAGAGCCGTCGGGGTCGCCGTGAATGTCGGCGTGACGGTCGGAGTCGCCGTCGCCGTGTACGTCGGAGCGAGCCCAACCGTCGCGCCCGAGACCGTGTGAACGACGGTCGCCGTCCCGACGGTCGTGTCCACCTTGTAGGGGCGGAAGAGGCACGCGCCGCACGTCGGCGTGCTCCAAATCTCATCTTGCCCGCCGGGCCCGAAGACGTGAACGGTCGCCCACGTCGTCCCGGAATCGTTCGACTGTTGAAGAAGGACGTTGATCCCCGACGTGCTTCCGTGGAACTGGAAGAAGTGTCGGTCGGAGCCGCCTTCGGTCGGCGTGACCTGAGAGCCGACGGAGGACTTCCCGACTCCGGCCGCCGCCTGCGCCGACATGAGCGTCGTCGAGGAGTGATCGGCGAGCGCGGGAAGCGCGAGGATCAGGGCCGCGAGGAAGAGTCGAAAGATTTTCACGAGAGCCCCCTTTGCGCGAAATGATAGCGCGCTCGATCAGGGGAGCGTCGTCGTCTCCCGGTTCACGACGTTCCCGAGCGGGTCGAGGATGAGGAGTTCGGCGTACGAGCCCGAGGGGAAGCCGTTGATCGAGACGCCGGTCGCCCACGTCGCGCCGACGATGTCCACCTCGAACGTGTGCCGCTTCGAGTTGTCCGGGGCCGTGAGGATGAGCCGCGCTCGCGCGCCCGCCGGAGCGTTCTTCACGCTGATCGTGAACTGCGCCGGGCCCCGGAGGAGGGAGGGCGTCGCCGCCGGGGTCGCCGTCGGAGACGCCCCGGGGGGAGAGGTCGGGGCGTGGGTTGGGGCGGGAGAGGGTGCGGGCGTTCCGGCCTGAGTCGGGCCGGGTGAAGGGAGCGGGGTCGCCGTCGGGGTCCACGTCGGAGGAGGAGGGACGGGCGTCGCCGTCGGCGGGGGAGGAGGGACCGTCGCGCGAGGCGTCGGTCGAGGGGTCGGGGTCGGGACCGGGGTCCGCTGCGCGAGAGCCGGGACGGCCGCCCCCACGAGGAGGAGGACGGCCGCCCGGAGGAGCTTCACCTTCAGCCGATTCCGACGCCGGGGCCCGTGTACCCGGGCGGGGCCTGCGAGACGTAGAGGATCGCGTCGGCCGTCGTGACCGCCGTCTGCCCCGCGATCGGAGCGAGCGAGCCGTTCTCGTCGAGGTCGATCTTCGGGATCGGGTTCCCCGGGAGAAGGCCCGTCATGATCGCGAACGAGGCCGCCTCGTCGTCCATGAACTTCACGCCCGGGATGAGCGAGTCGAGTTCCTCTTCGCTCGTCGCGGAGTGAACCGAGGACGCGAGAGCCCGCGCGCTCGCGAGCGCCGCCCGAGTCCAGAGCCACTTCGAGCCGTCGGGCCTGTACCCGTGCGCCGCGTATTCGAGGGCTTCGGGCGTCGAGGGGCGGACGATCGCGTCGCCGACTTTCGCGATTGGGAAGCCCTTCAGCGGCGGGAGCTTCTTCTGCGCCGTGTTCTCGCCGGTTCCATCCCATCCGAGCACCTGATCGACGGTGAGGCCGAACTTCTCGGCGAACGCCTTGATCTGCTCGCCCGAGGGGAGCCAGAAGAGCGGGGCCGGGGGCGGAGCGTCGATCGCGTCGGTCGCGATCCCGAGCTTCGCCGCGATTTTCGTCACGAGGGCGAGTACCTGATCCATGTCGAAAAGTCCTCCTGCTTCGCTGCGCTGATCGATCGGGGTTACTTCTTCGAGACGATGTTCGCGGCGGCCGGGTTCACCGGAGTCGCCGCCATGACGAGCGGGGGCGGAGCGGGAGCCTTCTCTTTCGCGGGCTCCGGAGGAACGCCCTTCCCGGTGATCTCGCCGACTCCGCGCTTCACGAAGTCGTCGGCGAATTCCTTCGAGACGAAATGCTCCTCGCCGGGCTTGAGCATTCGGCCGTGCATGAGTTGCGGGATTGAGAGCTTCACTCGGACGTGCATTTTCGAATTCTCCCTTCGCCGGAAAGTATAAGGGGCGGCCCCGTGAAGGACCGCCCCGAGGTTGACCGAGGATCGCTCCGCGAGGTCTTAGGCGTGGACCGTCGTGACCGCGTAGAGCTTGAGGGGGTCGATCAGTTCGAGGTCGCGCCGGAAGTTCATGACGATCCAGCGGACATGATTCGAGGTGTAGTGCGGGTCGAGGTACTCGCTCGCCTCGAAGGGGTTCGAGCCCGTCAGCGCGCTCTGGAACTGACCGGCGAAGACCGGCGAGTTTCCATCCCACGAGCCCGACGCGAGGCCCGGGGAGTACCCGAAGAGCATGGCGTTGTAGGCCCAAACGCGGGAGGGCGTGAACGTCGTGCTCGCGGGCGCGGAGTCGTACCGCGCGGAGGGCTTCAGGATCGGGATTCCCATGTACGAGTCGGGCATCCCGTTCATGAGCTGATTGACGTAGAGGCCGCGCGACTCGCGGATCTGCTTGTTCGTGACCCAAGCCGTCCACGACTTGAGATCGCCGAAGAGGCAGAAGTTCGGCGCGATGCCGTTCAGGATCTCGAAGTTCGCGACCGCTTCGATCCAGTCCTTCTCCGGGGTCGAGGCCGCGTTCTCGTAGTTCGCGGAGGCCGCCGTCTTCTGCGCCGCCGGGAGCGAGGCCGGGTCCATCGCTGCCGCGACCTTGACTTCGACCGCGTACCGAAGCGCGTTCGTGATCGTGTTCACGCGGGAAATGCGCGGGTCGTCCGGGTTCGGGGAGTCCTTCACCTCTTCGTCGGTGTAGTACGCCCGAAGCTGCGACTCGCTGATGATCCCGTCGAACCACGTCCGCCCGGGAGCCTCGATCACGTTTCCAACGTCGCCGCGCGCACGGGCCGCGTTGACGTTGTATTTGTTCACCTGATCGGACCAGCGTCCGAACCGGAACACGTCCTTCGAGACCGTCTTCACGGGCGCGACCTGATCCGCGATCCATCCGCCCGTCGCCCAGTACGAGACCGCGACGTTCGTGAGTTCGGGGACCGGCTGGCCCTGAGAGTTGCTGAGAATGTCGCCCATCGTCGAATCCTTCCTTTACTTCTGAATTTTCGTTCGCGTGTTTTTTGGGATCAGCCGAACGTCGCGCGGAAGGCGACCTTCTGACCGTCGGCGGCCTTCGAGACGGCGTACCCCATGTTCTTCCCCGCGCCCACGTTCGTCGCGAACTTCCCGCCGTTCGCCGCGATGAGCGGGTCGCCGACTTCGATCGCGCCGGAAGCGATCCCGACGAGGATCCCGTCCGTGTCGAAGCCGGTCTCCACGTTTTGCGCGGCGGAGACGTACGCGAGGCCGTGAATCACGTCGCCCGTGCCCGCGACCGTCATTTTCTTCGTCGTCGCGTCGAGCTTGTACGCGAGGTGTTCGACGGCCCCGGCCACGTCCTTACACGGGAACGTGATCCGCTTGTCGAGGTCCGGCTTGTTGAAGAGTTCGAGTCCCGCCATGATTTCTTCCTTCCTTTACTTCTGAATTTCGTTCGTCTCGTGAAGCGGCTTCTTAGACCGCGCCGTTCTCGCGCTCGATCGCCCCGTACTCGCGGAGGGCCGTGACGTAGTCGATCTTCCGCCCGGCCTTCTCCTGCGTCTCCGCGTACGCGAGGATCGCCGTGTGCCGCGAGAGGTGCTCCGGCTTGAGCGAGGAGTTCCTCGCCGTGATCGGGCCGATCGTGTCGAGGGCGTGACGAACCGGGGGTCCGCCCGCCGGGGTCTTCGTCTTCCCGTCCGGGGGAGCGACGACGGGGAGACCCTTGAGGAACTTCTTCGTCGCGTCGATCCCGTTCTTCTCGTAGATCGTGCGCGCCGCGAGTTCGACGTTCTCCGCCTCGTCCTTCTCCGAACGGATGCGGCCCTGCGAGCGCGCCTCCGCGAGAGCGCCGTCGAAGACCGCGTCGGCGGCCTTCTTCGTCTCCGTCACCTTCTCGGCGACGAAAGCCGCGACGGTCTTCCCGAGTTCCTCGACCTTCGCGAGGAGCGAGTCGAGGACCGACTTGTCGGCCTTCCCCTCCGTCGCCGCCTTGAGATCGGCCGCGAGCTTCTCCTGCTCCGCCTTCAGCTTGTCGATCGATTCCTGATCCATGTTCTCTTCCTCCGTTCGTTTTGAGACTTCGAGAGCCTGATTCGCGATGATGGAAGCGGCCGCGACGAGCGGAAGCTCATCGATCGAAGCCGCCGACGTGAGGGCGATCGAGTGAAGCCCGAGCGGGTGCTCGACTCCCGCGATCATTTTCTTCCAGTAGACCGGCGAGGCGTTCGACTTCTTCCCCGATTCGATCAGGGCGACGACTTCCTCGTCCGTGATCTCGGCGATCGCGTCGTACCGATCCTCGCGGGTCTCGAACCGGAGCACGTTCCCGAACGAGACGCGATGCTTCGGCGGGACGTTCGGGTCGATCAGCGAATGCTCGATGTCCACGGGGAGCGGGTTCTTCTGCGAGGCGAAGACGCCTTCGACCGCCGCCCAGTCTTCCTCCGTGACTTCGAGAGCGGGGCGACGCGCGCCGACTTTCCCCTCGATCGTCGGGTTCTGCCCCTTGTGAAAGATGGGGATCCGAAAGAGCTTCCCGCCGTTCGGGCCGAGTTCGTCGAGCCGTTCGACTTTCGCGCCGACGGCCCGAGCCGCCACTTCCGCGCCCGAGGGGATGAGATCTCGAAGCGTTTTCATCGTGCCGCCTCCCGAGAGTTTCGCACCCTTTCCGCTTCGGCCGCAATCCCGAGGGCCTTCACCTCCTCGAAGCGGGCGTTCCCGAGGGCCGCCCGCGCCTCCGCCTCCTGCGCGGCGGACGCCTTCACGCCCGGGAAGAGCCACGGCGCGAAGGCCGGATTCGGAGCGTTCTCCGGCGGAGGGATCGGAGGCATGATCCCGGGCCCGTCGGGGCGGAGCGGACAGAAGTCGGTGAAGTCCATGACGCTAGATCTCCTCTAGAACTAGGAACCATTCGACCTTCGAGCCCCAGTACCGCGCCTCCGAGGGCGTGGGCTTGCGGGCCTCGACGACGCGGAAGCGCGTCTCGTGCGGGAAGATCGACTCGCGCTCGCCGGAGGACGCCGCGATGCCTTCGACCGAGACCGCCGACTTGTGCGAGCGGATTTCCATGATCGCGTTTCTCGCGAAGCTGCGCGCCGTCGAGGGAGCGTCCGACGCGGAGGCGAAGGCCATGTCTCGGTAAACCATCCCGGGCTTGATGTCGCCGAGCCCGCCCGTAAGCCCTTCGATGTCGGCCGCCGTGAGCCGGAATCCACGGAAGAGCCGGATGTCCGAACGCTGCTTCACGGCCTTCGCGAGGAAGTCCGCGATCCCCTGCGCGATCTTTTTGTTCTTCGCCGAAAGCTGCGAGAAGTTCCGGACGCGCCGCATTTCGCCGTTCAGTTCCGAGTACGTCGAGCCCGAGTAAGCGTGAACGCCGTCCATCGCGGAGCGTGCCCGGGCCGACGTGTAACCGGCCGCGCGAAGCTCCCCCTCGTAGATCTCGCGGGCCTGCTCGTATGACATCGAAGAGACGTTCCCGTACGAGACCTTCCCGAGGTGATACCGGCGGCCTTCGGCGTCGAGCGCGAGCCGCTCGTTCATCGTCCGATAGTTCTTCGCGTACTCGTAATTCGCGTCGGACCAATGCTCGAACGCTTCGAGCCGGTCGCTCGTGTTCGGCTTCGCCGCGAGGGCCGCCTTCCTCGCGTCGGCGATCTTCGTCTGGTACGTCGCGCGAACCTGCTCCATCTGCGCGAGCTTCAGCTTCTCGGCTTCCGTCGCCGCCTTCTCGGCCGCGATCTTCGCCGCCTTCCATTCGGTGAACGTCGCCGTATTCACCGAGCCCGATGTCTCGTACGACGCGAGTTCCTTCGGCGTCGCCCCGAGGGCCTTCGCCTCCGCGAGCTTCGCCTGCTTGATCGCTTCCTTCTCGGCCGCGCTCTTCTTCGCGAATTCGGCCGCCGCCTTCTGCGCCTCGATCTTCGCCTTCTCTTCGGCCGCGAGCCCTTCCTTCCACGACTCGAAGCTCGCGGGATACCCCTTCAGGCCCGGAGGGGGATCGCCCGGGTAAACGTGCGGCTTCCCGTCCGTGCCGGTCGCCTTGTACGCGACCTTCATCCCGTTCTTTTCCTCGCCGTAATACTTCTCGAAGCCGCCTTCCTTCGGGGGAGCCCACTCCTGCGAATAGGTGAGCCCCTGCTTCTCGTACTCCTGCTTCATCCACGCCTTCGTTTCGGCCTGCGTCAGCGGGTGAGCCGCGTCCTTCACGACGGCCTTCGTGAACGGCTGCACGGGCGTCGCTTCGGTCTTCAGGAACGAGACGGGCTTCCCGAGGGCGTCCGAGTAGAGCTTCGAGAAGTCTTCGACGATCGACTTCTTCCTCGCGACGACGGAGTCGAGGAACTTCTCGGCCTCGATCCCCTTCCCGAAGCGCGCTTCCGCGTACGGGCGGACGATCTGCCGGAGGGCCGCGTCGTCGATCGACCGCGCCTTCAGGAGCGTCCCCTCGATCGCCTGCGGGTCGAGCACGAGCGAGCCCTTCTTCGCGCGCTCGAAAAGAAGGTTGTAGATCGGGGCGTTTTCCTGCGAGTTCGGGTGATACGTCGTCGAGAGCACGTCTTTCCCGTAGAACTTGAACGCCTGCGACTTGTCCACGCCGTAGACCGAGCCGCCGTCGCCGAAGAGGAACTGCTTCGCGTGCGCGTCGTGATTCCCGATGAGCCAGTCGAGGACTTGCTCGCGCTGAATCGATCGGATCTCGTCCGGGGTGAGTTCCGAGACGACTTTCGACTTCATCCCCGCGATGAACCGCTGCGCCGATCCCTTCGTGCCGTCCGGGAGCGTGACGATGCGCGCCTCGATCGTGCCTTCGGGCCGGATGATCGAGCCGAGCTTCGAGGCGACTTCGTCGGCCTGCGACTTGAGGAGCGCCGTCCCGGTCTCCGGCTTCACGAGCCAAACGGTCCCGTCGGGGGCCTGCCAGAAGTCCTTCTCGAACGCGCCGCCGAGCCCCTTCGCCGTCCCCTGCTTCTTCCATCCGGCCGTCGAGAAGCTCGTCCCCGGGTCCGTGAGCCCGAGTTCCTTCTTCGCGGCCGCCGAGATTCCCGGGCCCGGGACGGTGAGCTTCGGAGCGAGCGCGGAGATCTCGCCCGCGTCCGGAAGGACCGCCTTATACCCGAGCTTAATCATTTTCATCGCGTCGTCGTACCCGTAGAAGTCCGAATGCGACTTGAACGCCTTGAGGTCTTCGACGGCCTTCGCGAACTGCGTCCCCGGGAATTTATCGACGTACGCCTGAACGAGCTTCGCGCCGCCGCCGAAGTCGGGCTCCTGAAGCTCCGGAATCGCCTTCAGGATCTCTTTCGCCTTCTCCGAGATCCCCGCGACCGGGTTGAAGATCGCCTTCAGTTCCGAGGGCGACGCCTCCGCGAGCTTCGCGAGGTCCGCGCCGTACTTGATCCCGATCGCGTTCTTCCCCTCGCTCGACGAGAAGGCCGCGTCGAAGTTCCCGAAGTTCAGGTTCGAGTGAGTCATGCCGCCCGGGACGTTCAGGGAGTCGCCGATCATGACGCGAACCGCGTCGTCCGAGTACCCGCCGAGCCCGGGGTGAATCTTCTTCAGTTCCGCGAGACGCTGCTCGATCTGATACCCGCGCGAGTTGAGGTCGTTCAGGATCGAGGCGCGGAAGTCGTACTTCTGAAGGTTCGCGACGCCGAGATCCTTAATGTCCGAGACGATGTCGCCGAGAAGCTGCTCCGGGTGAGCCTTGACCCATGCCCGGACGAGTTCGTCGTCCTCGAACTTCAGCTTCGAGAGCGCGTCGGAGATCTTCTGGACCGCCTTGTCGGTCGGGGTCGGGCCCATGCTCGCGAACGTCTTCGCCGCGAGGGCCTTGTTCTCGGCTTCCTTCTTGAACGCGGCCGCGAGGAGCTTTTCCTTCTGCGCCGCGAAGCCCGGAGTCCCCGGGCCCATGTCGAGCCCCTGCGCCGTGAACTTCTTCACCGTCTTCGCGAGGTCGATCGCGACTTGCTTCGCGCCTTCCTTCGAGAGCCCCGAGCCCGTCGCCTGATCGACGACGATCTTCTGCCACGCCTTCGTTTCGTTCGCCTTCGAGTAGATCGCCGCCTTCTTCGCCGCCTTGTCGGCCGCCGCGAGGGCCTCCTGCGCCGCGAGCTTCGTCGCGTCCTCCGCCGCCTTGATCGCGAGGGCCGCCTTCTCGTATGCCGCGAGGACCGAGTCGAGTTCCGCGCTCGAAAGCCCCGCGCCGCCCGGGCCGATCCCGAACGTCCCGAGAAGCTGATCGATCCCGGCGGGACTGAGCCCGAGTTCCTCGCCCTGCGCCGTGAGGAGCTTGCGGGCGACGTTCAGGTTCGACGCCTGCTTGTTCTCGACGAGCTTCGCGAGGGCCGCGTCCTTCTCGGCCTTCTTCGCCGCCCACGTCGCGCCGACTTTCGCTTCCTCGTCCGTGAGCCCGGCCGCCTTGAGTTGCGAGAGGGCTTCCTTCTTCCACGCCTTCGTTTCCGCGCCCTTCACGGCGGCCGCCGAGAGCTTCTCCGCCTTCAGGGCCTTCGCCGCGAGGAGTTGCTCTTGCGCCGCCTGCTCCGCGTAGAACGCCTTCAGATCTTCGGCCGTGAGCGGGCTCGTCGGGAGGAGCGACTCCGGGGCGAACTTCGGGAGCTTCGGGATCACGTCCGCGAACGCCGACGGGAGGACGGCCTTCGCCGGGCTCGCGCCCTTCAGGATCGAGCGCACCTCGCGCGCCTTGTCGAAGTCGAAGCCCGGATCGGGAGCGATCCCCTTCGAGAGGAAGTCTTCGGCGTTGTCTACCTCGATCCCTTCCTTCTTCATGACGCTCGCGGGGACGCTCTGCGCGATACAGCGGCATTGAAAGTGTAGGGGCGGGAGGAAGCGCCGCCCGACGACATCGCCCTTCAGGAAGACCGCGCCGTCGAGCTTCAGGCATTGATCGTCGGTCCGCTTGTCGTGGATCGCGACGAAGCGCCACGCGGGGGCCTTCATCTGCGCGTCGTCCGCGAACATTTCCGCGTATCGCCCCTGAGTTAGGGCGTTGATCGTGTTCTGCCGGAAGAGGAGGTTCAGCCGGAAGGGAGAGACGCTCTTCGGGTCGTACCCGAACTGATCGAGGATCTTCCCGAAGTCCTGCTTCCACTCGTACACGGTCTTCCCCTCGCGAAGGGCCTTGTCGAGCGACTCCGCGATCGAAGTGAGCGTGTTGTTCGAGTAATTGAGGGCCGTCGAGAATGCCTGATTCTTCGCTTCGGCCGAGAAGGTCTTGAAGGTCGAATACGACGCGACCTTCTTCGCCTTCCAGTACGCGAGGACCGAATCGAACGAGCGGACGGGCTCGCCCACGTTTTACGCCTGCGGCTTGAGAGCGTCCGCCTCTTCCTGCGCCGTGAGCATCCCCCGGAATTCGGCCTCGAACATCGCGCTCGCGAGCACGTCCGTCAGTTGCGAGAGCGGGAGCTTCCCGTACGCCGCGAGGACGCGCTGCTTCACGAGTTCGATGTTCCCGCCCTGCCTCTCGGTCTCTTCGACGATCCCCTTGATCGCCGCGAGGAACGGCTTCGCCGCGTTCGCGCCCGCCGCGAGGTACTTCCCGGCGATCACGTCCACGAGGTCCGCTTCCATGAGTTGCGCCCGGCGCGCGGCCGCGCCCGCGAGCTTGTCCGTCATGGACACGACGTTCGAGTCGAGCGGGGGCTTCTCCGGGGGCGGGGCGATCGGCTTCCCGTCGGGGCCGAGTTGCGGGGGCCCGCCCGGGAGCCCGAACGCCTGCGGGGGCGGAGCGTTCGGATCCTTCGGGGCCGTCCCGTAAAGGATCTCGTCGTCGGAGTCGGGCTCGCGGAAGCCCATGTCGTAGAAGTACGACTTCGGGATTTCGAGCCCGAGGTTCACGAGGATCTGAGACGCCTGCGCGACCTTGAGCACGTCGATCGCCTCTTCGAGGTCCGGGACGAGCTTCGGCGTGAGCGAGATCTTCTCCGGGCCGAAGTTCTGCTCGACGAAGGACGCGAAGAGGTGCATCCGAACGAGGTGCATGATGATCGCCCAGTCGGCGATCAGGATGTCGAGCCGCACGAGGTTCTGAACGCCCGCGCTCGCCTTCGAGCCCGCGCCCGCCCGGATCTGCATTGTCTGTTGCTGCCCGACGAAGCAAACGGAGATCTCGTCGGCCGCGTCGAGCATGAAGAGCCGCTGCGGGTCGTTCTGCCCCGAGGTCGGGCCGTACTTCAGATCGAATTCCGATTCCTTCGGGATGATGAAGGATCCGTTCGCCCCCCAGTTTTCGAGGGCTTCCTTCATCTTCGTCGCCTGCGCCTCGTTCCCGAACTTCGCGATCGGGATCGGGGCCCCGAACCGTTCCGTCGAGGTGCGCCGCCACTTCCGGCCGTACACGCGATCGAGCCACGGCGACCAAATCGCCGGGTAGTACCCGCGAAGCCCGTACGCCGGGACATCGGTCTCCGTCGTGATCGGGATGAACTTCCCGCGAGGCATCCCCGAGACCGGCATCCCCTGAAACGCCGTGATCGTGTCGGCGAACGCGAATTCGCCGTCGAGGTTCCATCGGAGCCGGGCCTGCGGGATGGGCTCGAAGCCGATCCAGCGGCGGTATTTCCCGAAGGTCTCGTCTCCGGCGGGGGACCAAATCACCTCGATCAGGCCCACGCCCCGGAGGATGCCTTCGACGATCGCGTGAATCAGTTGCACGAAGGAAGCGTCGGGGGCGTCGCACGCCTCGCGCACGGCGTCCGCGATCTCTTCGGCTTCGGGCGTGTCGTTCGCCGCCTTGATCCCCCACTTCACGGAGGAGACGCCGCTCTTCCGCTGAAGCCGCGCGCCCTTAATGAAGGGGTCGGTCGAGATCATGAGGTCGTTGATCCGGGCGACTTGGAAGAGGTTCCCGTACACGGCCGCCGTCCGCGCCGCTTGAATCGTCTCCGGCGAGATCTGCGTCTGATCGAGGTACGCCGTCCGGTCGTTCTGATTCCAAACGAAGAGCGGCTTTTCGAGCGAGGAGTCGTCCGCGCTCGCGGGGGTGAAGTTCGCCCCGGTGAGGGCTCCGGCCGCGCGCCACGCGAGACGGTTCAGCCGAAAGCGCGCGTGTTCCCGAAGTACCTTCAGCATTTCGCCCCCCTCATGCCGCGTCGAGCCGGGTTCGGTGAATCCCCTCGCTCGCGATCGTCTGAAGCGTCGTCACGGTTTCGATTATGCGACGGTCGGGGTTTCCGTGCCCCACGAGGCATCCGTGAACGAGGGCGAGGACCGCGTCGAGGAGGTCGGGCGAGTCGTCCGGATCGACGACGCGGTTCTTTCCGTTCGGGAGCACCTCGAAGCGCATCCCCGCCGCCTGCGTCTTCAGCTTGTCGATCAGGAGCTTCTCGCGATCGTCTTTCGGGCGCGGGATCGCGAACTTCCCGTCCCGGAGGAGGTCGCGGAGGACGAAGGCGACTTCGGTCTTCCGGTTCACGAAGCGGGTCGCGTCGTTCGCCTTCGTCGAGGCGATCCATGAATCGACCGGGTACTCTTCCACGGAGAGCGCGTCGTACGCGCCCTTCCCGAGCCCGAGGGCGTCCACGACGAGGAACGTCCGCCGCTCGTCGTCGTTTATGAACGCGAGGGCCTCGCCCTTCGCGCGGATCGTGTTCTCGTTCCGCCACGTCTTCAGGGCGAGAAGCTGAAGGACGCCTCCCGCGTCGAAGCCGAGCCCCTTCGCGACGGCGTTCTCGTCGCCCGAGACCGAGCCCGCGACATCCCATCCGGCGACCGGCCGGAGCGAGCCCTGCATGAACTGCGGGGGGTTCTCGATCGCCCTCTCGATCCACGGGAGCGGGAAGAGCGCGCGTTCCGTGTCCGTGAGGTAATTCGCGAGGGCCCTGCTCTGGTACTCGTCCGATTCCTCGCCCCAGTCCTGAAGCCACTCCTCGCGCTTCTCGGCCCTGCCCGGGATCCCTTCCTTCACGAGATCGTCGATCGTGACCTTGACGCGGATCACGCCGTCGCCCGGCCGCGCGTGCTTCACGTCGCGCTCGTACAAGGGGCCCGCCGCGATCGAGGGCGTCGAGGTCCAGAAGTCGAGCGTCTCCGGGGCGTCGAGCATTCCGTCCGTGTGAACGATCGTCGCCCGGGAGACCGCCTTCGTCTCGTCCACGAAGCGCGCGGCCGCCGTCTTCGAATGGTGTCCTTCGAGGTTCTGAGGATCGTCCGACGCTGCGCCGACGGCGTACCACTCCGGCGAGATCTCGTATCGGGTCCGGAGCATCCGCCCGAACTTCATCGGCCGAAGAATCGATCTCTGGTGAAGTCCCCGGATCTCCGGCCAGAGGAGATTCTCGACGCCCGCCCACGTCGGGGCCGTCGTGAGGCATCGCGCGCCGGGCCGCGTGTCCATCCAGAAGTTCGCGACGACGGCCGCGATAAAGGTCTTCCCCGCGCCGTGACACGTCCGGACGACGACTCGGTGACGCTTCTCGCCGCGCTTCAGGCGGTCCCGGAGCGGAGCGAGCACCTGATCGATCTGCCACTTCCGGAACTTGTGCGGGGGGATCCGGAGGAAATGCTGCGCGTAGAAGATCGGGTCGGAGTACGCCTCGCGGAAAAGCGGGAGCATCCGCCGCCCTGCGTTCTCGTTCCTGCCGTGAGCGAAGCCGTCTTCCGTCACGACGGGGCGGGTTCTTCGGGCTCCGAGACGATCACGGCCTCGACGGTGACGGCTTCGAGGGCCCGGGCCTTCTGCCGCTGCGAGATCTCGGCCTGCGCCTCCTCGACGGCGCGATCCACGATCGCCGCGAAGTCCACCTCGAAGGATTCGGGGAGAATGAGCCCGAGGAGGCGAGCCCGTTTCGCGTGAGCGTCGAGGATGATCTGAAGGTACTTCGGATTTCCCGCGCCCTTCGGACCCATGAACGGGCCCGTCGCGTCAGCCGTCGCGCGCCACGCTTTCCACGCTTCGCGTTCTACGGAATCGAGCTTGAACTGCTCCGCTTCGAGCCGAGCTTCATACGTCGTCAGGAGTTGCCCGCGTACCAGTCCCTTCGCGTGACCGATCGAATCGTCGATCTGATTCACCGTGAGACCGAGAGCGGCCGCGCATTCCGCCCGCGTGAAGTGCATCGCCCGAAGGGTCGCGACTTCGATCGCTCGTGAATCGATGTCCACGGGGGGCGACTTCGCCTCCTGCGGGAACCGGGGCTTCGTCACGGTTCGATTCTACCGATCCGGCCTCGCATGGCGAGCACGTCCCCGAGCACGTCGAGCGCCGACACGTCACGGCCTCGCCGCGTGTCCCGGGAAGTTCGCGCGAGGATCGTTCCCGTACGCCGGGGCGACGTAGCACGAGAGGATCGCCGTCTCGACGACGACGAAGAGGATCCCGAGGAGGAGCCCGAAGACGACGCCCGCGAGGAAGTCCCGGGAGCGGAGGAATTCCCTCACGGATTTTCGTCCTCCCGTGTCCACTTCACGATTCGGCTCGCGAGGTGCGCCACGAGGACGACGACGCCCGCCGCGAGGAGGGCGATCAGGGTTCGGTATAGGGCGATCACGACGCGGGCTCCACGGTCGGGCCGCATGGACAATCTTTCGAGAGGACGTGCCCCTCGTCCGGGAAGAGCGGGAGCGGCGGGAGCTTCTTCGGCCGGGGCTTCGGGGGCCGCTCGTTCCAGAGCACGACGAAGCCGCTCGTCTCGAAGCCGTCCGCGAGGATGAGGGCTCGCTTCCGGAAGAGGGTGAGCTTCGTGAAGATGCGCCGCCCGTTCCCCGCGTTCGCCGTGACGCGCCAGAGGAACGGGAGGGCCTCGTCCCGGAAGACGTAGACCTTCTTCTGCTTCGTGCTCATGTCGAGGGGACTCCCTTCGTGAGGGCCTCGATCTTCGCGTCGTCGTTCCGCTTCACGACTCGCGCGAAGGCGAACGAGAGTTCGAGGTCGAGGAGGGTCGATTCGAGGACGTGCGCCCGGGCCTGCCAGAAGTTCCGGTTTCGCCGCGCGTCTTCGAGGCGTGATTCGAGGTCCGCGACGAGGTCGCGAAGGTGTTCGTTCTCGGCGGCCTGCTCGCCCGCCTTCTTCTCGATCAGGGTCACGAGGTTCAGTCGGATCGAGTCCATCGCTCGATTATCCGCGAACCTTCGCGCGGAGGAAGCGATTCGTCGGGGGCTTGAGGATCGGGAGGGTTTCGGCCGAGACGAGACGCCCGCAAAGCTCGACCGTCACGCCGGGCTCGCTCGCGTACACGATGCCCGGGATCCGCTCCGGGTCGGGGACGACGTAGAGCTTCCGAGTTCGAACGGCCGCGACTTGCGCGTCGTCCTTCCAGAATCGGCCGCTCGTCGTGAGCACGTCGAAGATCAGCTTTTCGAGGTTGTCCACGTCGGGCTTCGAGCACCTCCACGCCTGCCCCTTGCACGAGGACGGCCGCTCGAAGAAGAAGTCGAGCGACGCGATCACGGGCCCCTCGAAGCGCGCGTTCCCGAACGGGGGGTGAACGCGCGACGCGATCATCGCGATCGCCTCGCGCCAGTCGGCGGCCTTCCCCGTCGTGGGCTTGTAGACACGGGCCTTCGCCTTCGCCCCGCCCTTCGGGGTGAACGCCGTCGCGCGAGCGCGGGGTTCGCCGATCGGAATCCCCGGGACGAAGAAGCGGACGACGTGCGGGAAGACGAGAGGGTTCACTTTTTCCCTTTCCATTTCTTCGCGTCGGGACACGTCGCGAAGTGTGAGAGGTATCGCGGGCCCGGGGCGGCCTTCTGCTCGCGCGTCTTCGCGGAGTCGAACGTCGCGAGGGGCGGGTCGCGGTCGAGATCGAGGGCGACGTTCCCGTTCGCGACGGGGATCGGGTCGATCGGGGAGAGGATCCCGGCGAGCGAGATCGCCCAAAGGATCGGAGCGCCGCACGAGCGACAGGTCGCGTTCATCGGGAGCCCCACGAGGAGCCGTTCGGCGACGCCGTCTTCGCCTTCGCGATCGCGAGATCGAGGGCCTTCTGCGCTGCGCTGAGTTCGTTGGACGCGCGGCTTCGCGTGCGCGTCGCCTCCTGCTCGACCGCGAGGGCCTGCTCGTACGCTTCGGTCTTCACGATCACGTCGTCCGCGAGGGCCGAGAGCGAGGAAAGGGCCTCGAAGACAGGCCCGCATTTTTCGAGGGGGCCGCTCATCGCGCCGCCTTCCCCTTCTCGGTCGGAGCCCACTCGTGCGCGGGCCGCCTCGTGACGCTGCATTCCTGCGCCGGGAGACGCTTCACGAGCCCGAGGGCTTCGAGTTCGGGGAGCCTGCGCCCGATCCGGCGCGAGTCGTAGTACGAGGTCGCCGCGCCGCGCGATTCGAGATCCTCGTACTCGATCATCGCGAGTTCAGCCTGCGTCGAGCCCGGGTTCGCGATCACGAGCTTCAGGGCCGCCCGCTGAAGGGGGCCGAGCTTCGGGGCGATCGCGTCGGCCGCGAGCTTCGAGGTTTCGGGGCCGCGCTTCCTCGCGAGGGCCTTCCCGGGTCGCGGCGGGGTTTCGAAGAGCGTCGTCTGCTTCATGGTGCTCCCTCCGTTTCGTGGGGTCGAAAGAGGGGGCCCGCCGCTGCTTCGACGGGCCCGGGTTGCGCCTCTTAGCAGGGCTTCTTTCCGCCCGGCTTCATCGGGCCCTTCGCGGGTCCGGACGGCGGGGACTTTTTCGGGAACGGGTTCTTTCCGGCCATGTCGATCACCTCCTCTCGCGGTTTCGTTCGAACGCCTCGTCGTCGCCTTCCATCCACTCGGCGAGACGGACTCTCTCGTTCGCCCGGGAGTTCGGGCCGTACCACTCGGCCGCGAGCCACGGGTCCACCTGAACGGTCTCGTCGGATTCGGATCGGTCCCGGAGGGCCTTCTTCGCGAAGGCCGCGAGCACGTCGAGGGGGGCGTCCGGGCCCGGGGTTCTGAGGGCGACGGGGGGCCGCTCCGGGCCCTTCCCGACGAGGGGGATCTGAATCGGGGGCTTGCCGTTCCCCTTCCGCGTCGTCCATCCCTCCCGGTGAGCGTTCCGGACGGCGGCCTTCCAGTCCTTCATCCGTGTCTTCCCGGTGATCCATCCCTTCGCCTCGAAGTGATCCGAGAAGACGACGGCGTCGAAGGGGAGGAGCTTCTTCTCGGTGACGTACGCCTCGATCTCCTCGATCGTCGGAGGACGGAACGAAGGCGAGCGCGCGGGGGCGAGCGGAGCGACGCCCCCCTCTCTCTCTTCGGAGTTCTTCTTCTGACTCTGCCTCTGAGTATGACTCTGAGAGGTGACGGAGGACGACGGAGCATGACCGACGCTGACCGATGCTGACCGAGCCTTGAGGGCCTCCCGGTGACGACGCTGCGCCTCCCGGTTCTCGAAGCGTCGAACGTCGGAGTCCGCTAAGTCTCTATAAAAGGCATAGTTAAGGATCTTCCACGCCCCCGAAGGCGTCTTCTCGATCCGGCGGCCGTCCTTCGTGTCGCCTCCCTCACGGAGCCGGTCCTGCGAGTGAGGGTCGGGTTCCATGAACCGGGCGAGCCCCGCTTCGACGGCTTCGAGGGGGAGGGCCGCCTGCCGCGCGAGCCCGAGGACGGAGCCGAAGACGTACCCCTCGCGATCGGCGAGGGCGAGGAGGGTGATCCAGAGCTTGCACGTCTCGGCGTCTTCGGACCAAATCGACGACGTGAGGATCGAGGAGAAGAGCTTCGCGTACACGGCGGGGGGGCCTCCTGCGTTCGGGTACTGGGGTCAAGGTGCTTCTTATGTCAGCGGATGTCAAGAGGTGCGCGTGACATTTTATGACAGAGGGTGAAGGAAAGGCCCCCGGAAGCCCGATCGCCTCCGGGGGCCCGAGGGTTCAGGGGATGGGTTCGAGGGCCGAGCCGGGGGCTCCGGGCGAGCCGGGGGCGGGTTCCACGGGCTCCGCCTCCGGGGGCTTCGACGCCCCGACGATCCGGGCGACCGAGTCGGCGTACCCCGGGATCGCCGCCTCCGGGGGAACGCCCCGAAGCTCCTGCGCCGGGGGGACGACTTCGCCCGGGACGACGGCCTCGATCCCGGTGAAGGTCGGAGCCGGGAGGGTCTCGATCGGCCGGGGGGCGAGGGGGACGGGGGCCTCGCCCGGGAACTGGACGAGGTTCTCCGGGTTCGGCTCCTCCGGGAGGGGCGGGACTTCCTCCGGGCCGAAGAGGGGCTCCTGCTCGCGGTACGGTTCGCGGGGGACGATCTCGGTCTCCGTGCCGTCGTCGGCGACGACGAAGCGACGGACGAGGTTCGCCGGGGCGTCGAGCACCTCGCGGAGCGTGACCGTCTTCTCGGCCTCGCGCGCCGTGACCGCGTTCGCGATCTTCGTGACCTTCGCCTGCGCCGCGTCAACCTGTTTTTTCCCGGCCTTGCGCGCCGTCGCCTCGTCGTCCTCGATCGAGCGAGCGTCGGCGATCGCGTCGGCGAGATCGACCGCGAGAAGCGCGAGTTCGTGATCCGAGAGCGGGAGGACGACTCTCGCCCCCTTTATCGTGCGCTCGCGGGGGGCGGGGACTGGGGTTTCGTTCGTGGGGTCTTCCATTTCTTCGTTCCCTTCTGCCGCTTCAGCGGCGGTCTTCGAGCCTGCGAATGTCCCGAGATAGATCCTCCTCCCGCTTCGACGGATCGCTCGACGGACGAAGCGATCGATCGAGTCGCGTAGAACGCTCCGCCCAGTACCGGGAGAGCGAGCGCGAGGACCGCCGTCTCTGCCACGCCGAGCGCGCGTGAAGGGCGATCGGCAAGCCGAACGAGAGGACGAGGAGGACGCCGATCACGATCGCCTCGTCGAGACGGAGTTCTTCGAGCATCGCTTAGGCTTCTCCCTTCGCCTTCTTCACCTTTTCGAGGAGCGAGTCGTCGGCCTTCGGTTCCTCCGCCTTCGTGCGCTCGCTCTTCACCTCGTTCCATGTCGTTTCCCCTTCCTTAATCGCGACGAAGAGGGCCCGGAGTTCGTCAAGCTGAACGGGGCTCGCCTGCCCGATCTCGCATCCGAGGAAGAGCTTCAGTTCGTTCGGGAGGACGTTCAGCGTCGCGAAGGCGTCTATGTAGAGCTTCATTTCGTCGAAGAATTTTGCCCAGACATACAGGAACGAAGAAAGAAGCTGTGCAGCACCAAGTTCGCCAGTGCCAGGAGCGCCGGTTCCTGTGTACGAATCGCCGATCGTTCCCTCTTCTGACTCCATACCGTCTAGCTCTTTCCCCTCCCTGAAATAATGTGAGGGAACGAGACGTGTGATGAGGTTTGGGTTCCTCCCGTCATATTCTGACGCCGACAGAAGTAGGTTGGTGTTCAGCGACAGAGTATCAGTAAATGCTGGGAAGAGAACGGGTGAGAGCTCTACTTTTTCGTTCGTGATGGGCTGTGCCAAGCTTCCCGTAGAGCGATTCGCGAACGAGAAGTTTGAGACATACGCGTGGAGTTCGTTACCCGAGCTGTCAATGATGATCCCGTTGTCTGCTGCTGCCGTTGAGCCGAGTAGAGTGCCCGAGGGTTCGTTGAACTTGTAGTACAGTTTCAGTGCGGGTGAAGCGAAGACACTCTTTGTAGCGGATGCACGCAGTGCTTCTTCGCTCCGCGTCA